>DHCMC07803__coassemble_492_pt1 | contig 119622 bp, 111 predicted proteins | sample DHCMC07803__metabat2_low_PE_051 | metagenome-assembled genome bin DHCMC07803 | reverse complement strand
CCGGTGAACGCTGTGGCCGCCGCACTGATTTTGGCGGACAAAACCGATGTGCGCAGCAACCGCGTGCGCAACCAGGACCCGGCCAGTTTCGACATCCATGACCGGGTGAACTACTCTGCCAAAGAGAGCCGTGTGCTGGTACAGAACGGCACGATCCTGCTGCGCCTCCGTATTGATACCAGTATCTGCTCCCTGATGGATTATTTTGAGATTTTCCTGGATCGCATGCGCCTTTGCCGCGAGGCTGCGAAGGTACTGGGCCAGACCTTTGCCCTGGAGATCAACGGCCAGCGAATGATCTGAATCATCCCACCCCCGTTCCGCAAGCCGGAACGGGGGTTTTCTTTGCAGGCTCCCGCCCTGCGGCGGTTTTCCGCCTGCTGTGCGGCATTCCCGGCTTTTTCTTAAATCTTTCACAACATATCCGCGGAAAGTTGTGGACGAATCCGTCTATAAGTGCTATACTTTCATTTGTAGACGATCCCGTCCACAATTCAATACAAGGAGCGACCCCTTATGGAATTTCTGACCGGTCTGCTTCGGCTTTTGGCATCTATTCTGATCGCCTTTGCCGCAGGCAAACTCATCTCCAAATTGAAGCTGCCTTCGATTCTGGGCTGGCTGATCGCCGGCATGATCATCGGCCCGCATGCGCTGGATCTGTTGAACAGTTCCGTGCTGGATGCACCCTGGTTCGACGTCACCGAAAGCGTGCTGGAGTGCACATTCGGCCTGATGATCGGTACCGAATTGATCTGGAAACAGATGAAAAGTGCGGGATCGCAGATCCTGATCACAACGATCACGGAATCCCTGGGGACGTTTGTGGTTGTCAGCCTGGTGTTCGGCGTCATTTTCTGGTTTACCGGTACACCGCTGTACCTGGCCTTCCTGTTCGGCGGTATTGCGCTGGCCACAGCGCCCGCCCCCTCTCTTTCCGTGGTGCGTGACTTGAAGACTTCCGGCCCGGTTACCAGGACGCTGATCCCCATGGCGGCATTGGATGATCTGGTGGGGGCGCTGGTGTTCTTTCTGGTGATCGCCTTTGTTTCCGCGCATCTCTCCACGTCCGGCATCCCAGTTCCCATGGTGCTCTTCCTCGTGTTCCTGCCCGCCATCATCGGCGCGGTCACCGGTTATATCACAGGCAAGATGCTCCGCCGCACCAAGAATCCCACTTCCACGCTGACCGTCATGCTGGCCATGCTGCTGGCTTCCGCAGGGATCGGCTTTATCATCAACAGTCTGCTTCCCACCCCGGTGCTCAACTTTATGTTGATCGGCATGTCGTTTTCCACTGTTTTCGCCAATATGATCACCGAGAAACAGTTGAAGGGCATCATGGAAGTGATGAACCCCGTCATCGGCTTTGCCATGATCGTGGTCATCCTGAATCTGGGCGCGCCGCTGGACTATCACCTGATCTTCGGCGCCGGTATCTATACCGCAGTTTATATTCTGGCGCGTGCCGTCGGCAAATACAGCGGTGCCTATCTGGGCGCGGCAATCACCCATTGCCCGCCGACCGTCAAAAAGTATCTGGGCTTTACCCTGCTGCCGCACTCGGGCGTTTCTCTTGTATTCACCGGCATCGCTGTGTCGATCCTGGAAGGCCCCGCCCCGGAGTGTGCTTCCATTATCCAAGGCACGATCGCGGCTGCCGCCGTCATCAATGAGATCATCGCCGTCTTTATGGCCAAGAAAGGTTTTGAGTGGGCCGGTGAGCTTCACCAGGCAGAGGAACCTCAGAAGAAAATCGTGCTCAACAAACCGGCCAAGGGGCATGCCGTATGACACAAAAAGAGCGACAGGAACGCAGCAGAGAAGAAATCTATCAGGCTGCATTGAACGAATTCGGGACCCATGGGTATGACAATGTCAACATGGAACGGATCTGCGGGAATCACGGCATTTCCAAAGGCATGATGTACCATTATTATTCCAGCAAGGATGAACTGTTCCTGTTGTGTGTGGAGCGCACTTTTTCCGAACTCAAGGCCTGTGTGGAACAGGAGTTGCCAAGACTGGAGAATTGCACCACACCTGATGCCATCCGCGAATTTTTTCTGATTCGGGAAGCATATTTCCAAAGCCATCCCCTGCAGAAAACGATTTTTGAATCCGCTATGCTTCGCCCGCCCAAGCACTTGACGGAGTCCATCCATACTTTGCGTGCCCCGATCCGTCAGTTGAACCAGCGCTTTATAGAGAAACTGGTAATTCGGATGCCGCTGCGCGCAGACCTGCAGCCGGAACGCGTGATCCGCTACCTGGAGAGTGTGGAGCCTTATTTTCAAAACATCCTGCGCAGCTACCAGGGGGCGGCTCCCGCCCAGGATTTTCATTCCATGCTGCAAACAGTGGGCGAACTGCTGAACATGGCGCTGTTCGGCATCCTGCGGCAGGACGGCGACCCGGATACGTTCCCTGGCAAGCAGGCCTGACCCTAGCGTTGCGCCGCAACTTCTAAGGCAATCGTAAAACTTGTTCCACTGTGCTGCCGGCCATTGAAAAACTGCTGCTGTTGGCGTATAATAGGATCTGTCTGAAAAGGAAGCAGGTGGGAATCCTGCACGAGCCCGTCGCCGTATCCCGCAATAATGCGTTTCTTTCTGCCCGGTGCCGCAAACCGGGGACGAACCATTGGGAGACCTCTCCCGAGAAGGTGAAAGACGCTGCGGCCAGTCGGAATATTTTTCAGACAGCGCCTCTTCCTTGGGCTGCGAGCGCCGGCCGGAAGAGAGAATTTTCCAAGGAGACTGACTATGCAGATGAAACGATCCAAACCATCGCTGTCGCTGCTGGTTTGTTGCGCGCTGTTTGCGGCTACGGCGCTGTTCACGACCGGCTGCACCAGCAACGAAACCACTTCTTCCGCTTCCGCGGCCCCTGAGAGCGCCGCTGCCAGCGAGGCGGCCACCAGCACCCCTGACACGGCAGCCGCCCAGACGGAAGGCACGGTCATGGGCGAGGGCGACACTTCCTTCACCTTCACCGTAGTGAACGGCGACGGCCAGGAGACCGTCTACCAAATCAACACCGACCAAGCCACCGTCGGCGATGCGCTGGAAGAACTGGGCTTGATCGAGGGCGAGGACAGCGAGTACGGCCTGTACGTCACCACCGTGGACGGCCTGACCGTGGATTATGACACCGACGGCCAGTATTGGGCCTTCTATGTGGACGGTGCGTACGCCACCTCCGGCGTGGATACCACCGAGATCGACCCGGGTTCCACCTACACCTTCCAAGTAGAGTAACTTGAAGCTCTCCGTCAAAGAGACCGCCGTCTTTGGCATGCTGGGGGCGCTGATGTACGCCTCCAAGGTCCTGATGGAAGCGCTGCCCAACGTCCATCTGCTGGGCGTTTTTGTGGTGGCGCTGACGGTGGTTTATCGAAAAAAAGCGCTCTACCCCATCTACACCTACGTATTCCTCAATGGCCTGATGGCAGGCTTTTCCTTGTGGTGGCTGCCTTATCTCTATCTGTGGGCCATTCTCTGGGCCTGGGTTATGCTGCTGCCCAAGCAGCTCCCGGCCAAGACCCGGCCGCTGGTGTATATGTGCGTCTGTGCCGCCCACGGGTTTCTGTTCGGTACGCTGTACGCCCCCGCCCAGGCGCTGCTGTTCGGCCTGGACCTGCAGGGTATGATGGCCTGGATTTTGGCCGGTCTGCCTTGGGACTTTGTGCACGGCGTCAGCAACTTTTTCTGCGGGCTTTTGATCAGCCCCCTGATCGCATTGCTGCAAAACGCGAACCGATATACAAGTATACACTGAGCGTTTTTTCTGCCATGAAATGGCCGCCGCAGAACTGTTTTCTGCGGCGGTCGTTTTTTATAATGCCCATCATCAGGTACCGCGCGCTTCCGGCAGTAAAAGAACCTGACAAAAATTTTACCTTTCCTTGCTTGAACCCCGGCTGTGCCCTTCTATAATGAAAGAAGAATGTTTATTGTCTTTTTCCTTCGGGAAGGGTGCGAAAGGGGCTGCCAAAGGATGGCGGAGCAAAAAAGGCCGGGACGCTGGAGAGTCAAGCTCCTCATCGCAGGCATGATCCTGCTCGTTTTGCTGCTTTGCGCAGGCTGTGTCGCGCTGACACTTTTTTTGCAGGACTCCCGGATGGTGACCGGCCGTTCCGGTTTTGTACAACAGGCCGTCTGGCGGGGTACCCTGGTTTTGATAGTGGCCTCCCTGGCGGTCATGCTGCTGTTCCGGTTGCGCGACCCGGAGCAAGGCGGCCTTACCGTCGGGCTGTACACCGTGCTGATCTTACTCTGCCTTGCAGGATGTTACTTTTTGGTGCGCCCCGTCGTGTTGGATCTTCCCTACTTGGAACAGCCCGCCGTCACCTATCTGAACGCCTTGGGGTTCGATGTTGACGATTTCTCCGACGCCCCTACCGAGTACGAGATCTCCGGCACTGGCCTGGACGGGAAGGACTACACGTTCTCCATTGGGATCAACCTCTACGACAGCGGCAGAACTATCTGGGAAGAAAATCACAGCCTGCACGCCAAGGTCGCCTATCTGCCCCACACCGATGTGGTCATATCGCTGGAATACCTGCCCGCGCTGGACGAAGAAGCCCGGGCCCTGTACCCCTCTTCCACAGACCTGCCGGAAAACTGGGACAGTCTGGCCATTCAGATCAATGACAGTGTCTATACCCTGCCGCAGCCGCTCTCCGCCTTTCTCGACGACGGCTGGACCTTTGCTGATCCGGCGGACGCCGAGCGGACGCTAGCCGGGGCCAGCGAGCCCTACAGCGACTACGACCATATCTCCCTGGATCTGGTCAACCAGGCCGAGCAGGAGATCGATGTGACCGTCTACAACACCTCCGAACAGGACCTTCCTATTTCGGAGTGCACCGTGGGCGGCCTGTATATCATCTATGGGAATTACGATTTCAGCGGGCAGCAGGTCCAGCTGCCCGGCGGCATGATGCTGGGCTGGTCCAACCGGGAGGACGTACTGCGGCAATATGGGACTCCCAGCGACACTTTCGAGGACTACAGTCTGGATTACAATGTCTCCCCCTCCCATCGGCTGAACCTGACCTTCACAGACGACGGCATTCTGGACAGCATCCTGATCCACGCCCAGGAATACTTCCGTTCAAATTGAACTTCCCCCATAAAGACCACAGAGGCCACGGCACCGAACCGCGGCCTCTGTTTTGTTTATGGCTGGATGCATCATACTTTCCTCAACGCCCAGTAAAAGCACCTAAAGATCGCACCATATAATAGTCCATTTCAGGTCAAAAGTAATGCTGCACGCCATAAGCCCAGGACATAGCAAAGGGGCCGTGAAACTTACGTTTCACGGCCCCTTTGGCGGGCTGATCTGACGGCCCCTGTTTGGTCCGAGTGGCGAGAGTCGAACTCACGGCCTCTTGAACCCCATTCAAGCGCGCTACCAAACTGCGCTACACCCGGTTAGAACCGAGCCGCCTCAAGTCAGCTTGTTTATTATACGTCCTTTTCTCGAAAAAGTCAAGCAGTTTTTTGGATTTTTTCAAACTTTTTCTTACGGGCGCCACACCGTTCCTTTCGGCCGGAAAACTCCTTACTCCTTATCTTTCCTGGAGCCGAAGCGGTATTCCGTGCCGTTTTTCAGCCGGCTGATGTTGGCCCTGTGCAGCCAGATGACCATGAGCGCCATGATCAGGCTGCAGGCCGTGCTAAAAGCGATGGTGGGCAGGTTGGCCCCCATAAGGACCCAGTAGACCAGCGTCGCCACCGGGAAAAGTGCCGCCACCATGATGCTGCCCAGCGACACAATGCGGGAAAACGCAAACTGTACCAGAAAAACCACCAGCAGGACAAGGCAAACCAGCGGGCTGATGGACAACGCCGCACCAGCGCCTACCAGCACGCATTTGCCGCCCTTAAAGCTGAAATACAACGGGCGGCTGTGCCCGATCATGCAAAAGATCGCCGCCAGATAAGCGCCGCAGACTGGATCCAGCGTGCCGTCTGCGCCAATGAGCGTTGTAAACAGCAGATAACCCAGATTGGTTGCCGCCACGCTCTTTCCCACGTCGCCTACGATGGTGAGGATCGCCGGTAGCGCGCCGTAGGTGCGCAGCACATTTGTCATGCCGGCGTTTCCGCTGCCATGGTCCCGCACATCCTCATTATACATCGTTTTGGAAACCAGCACGCCGAACAGGACACTGCCCAGCAGATAGCCCGCCAGCGCGGTCAACACACAAGCTGCAATTACATGAAGTACCATGACGCTTACACCTTCCCCGCTTTCACCGAGCCGTCGCCGTGTTCCCGCGTGATCATGCGGATCGGCGTTCCTGTAAGACCAAATGTTTCACGGATCTGATTTTCCAGATAGCGCTGGTAGGAAAAATGGAACAACGCTTTCTGATTGACAAAGCAGACAAATGTCGGCGGACGGGTGGCCGTCTGGGTCATATAGAAGACTTTCAGCCGCTTGCCTTTGTCCGAAGGCGGCTGTACCTTGGCCGTGGCCCGGGCCAGCATCTCATTCAGCGCGCCCGTCGGCACACGCGTGGCGTTCTGGTTGTCTACATAGTGGATGGTTTCGAACAGTTTATCCACCCGCTGGCCGGTTTTGGCGCTGATGAAAACAATGGGCGCGTAGGACATGAAGCTGAAGTCCTCCTCCAGCTTTTTACGCATCGCATCCATGGTGTAGCTGTCCTTTTCGACGGCATCCCACTTGTTGACCGCAATGATGCACGCTTTGCCCTGCTCGTGGGCATAGCCGGCCACCTTGGAATCCTGCTCGGTAAAACCTTCCGTCGCGTCGATCATAATGACGCAGACGCGGCTGCGTTCCACCGCCGCCAAACTGCGCAGCACACTGTAGCGTTCCACGCCGCTCTCCACTTTTCCCTTTTTGCGCAGGCCCGCCGTATCGGTGAACACGAATTTGCCGTGCTTATTCTCCACCAGTGTGTCGATGGCGTCCCGCGTCGTGCCCGCCTCGTTGGCAACGATCAGGCGGTTCTCCCCCAGGATGTAATTGATGAGGCTGGACTTGCCCACGTTGGGCCGCCCGATGACCGCCACCGTGATGCGGTCCCCTTCTTCCTCTTCCTCATGGGAGAAATCCAGGTGCGCGCAAACAGCGTCCAACAAATCGCCGGTGCCATGTCCGTGCACACCGGAAACCGGGACAAGTTCGCCCAGCCCCAGTGAATAAAAATCATAGAGTTCCAGCGGCGGTTCGCCCACGCGGTCGCACTTGTTGACAGCCAGTACCACCGGTTTGCCGCTGCGCATCAGCATACCGGCAATATCCTGGTCCTGGGGCGTCACCCCCGCTGTCAGTTCGGTCACCATCACGATGCAATCTGCCGAGTCGATCGCGATCTGTGCCTGTTCCCGCATATGGGCCAGCAGGCCATCGTCGATCCGGGGTTCGATACCGCCGGTATCTACCAGCAAAAACGTATGCCCGCACCACTCGCAATCGCAAAAAATGCGATCGCGGGTCACGCCGGGGGTATCTTCCACGATGGCCAGGCGCTGGCCGGTCAGTTTGTTGAAAATTGTGGACTTGCCCACATTGGGCCGCCCCACGATGGCTACGATCGGTTTTGCCATGTCCGCCACTCCTCCTTAGGTTGTTTCCGCCTTGCTCCTCCGCACACGCCTGTGCGCGCTCAGGCACGCTTTACAGCATCCGCCGCCATCCGCAGGGATCGCAACGACCCTGCAGCCGAGCGCCTCTGCCAACTGCGGCATGGTGACGTCGTCCAGGAAGCGGTCTTTCTCGTCCCGCAGCATGACTTCCGGCACAGCCAGAAGGCCGCTTTGCAGTTTGCCGCGGCACTGTTTGATAATATCCGTTCCTGTGACCAGCCCCGCCACGCTTACATTACCGCCAAAAAAGTCATTGCGAATGGGATGCACCGCGACCCTGACCTGGGGATAGCGTTCCATCAGGGCACGGGCCGACTGTTCGATCAGCGGCCCCGCCAGCGTGCCGGTCACAAGATCTATACTGTGCGGCAGGACGAGCCCTCGGTAAGCGTCCAGTTCTTCCAGGAAGGTATCGTGGAACAGGCGCCACATGCCGACACCATCCTCCAGCTGCGCATATTCATCATAAAACTCTGCGGGCGGAAGTTCGCGTTCTGCTGTCAGGTACCATTCGTCACTCGGATACACGATGCTGCGCCCGTATTCCTTCCGGCAGCGGCGGCTGTATTCTTCCAGGATATCCAGCGTTTCCCGCGCCGAGTCCCGGTCATACGCTTCCAGCTTGTACAGCCCTTTGCGGTAACGGGTGACCCCTGCCGGCACCGCCGCCACACTGCCTACCTGCGGGCGCAGCCGCAGCAGATCATCCAGCGTGCGGCGCAGTTCCGCCCCGTCGTTGACTCCACGGCACAAAACCAGCTGGCAGTTGAGTTCGATCCCTGCGGCGGCCAGTTTCGGCAGATAATCCAGCACTTCCCCACCGCGTTTGTTGGCCAGCATCCGCACCCGCAGCTGGGGGTTGGTCGTGTGTACCGAAACAAAGATCGGGCTGATATGCATCTCAATGATGCGGTCGATCTCCCGCTCGCTGAGGTTGGTAAGTGTGATATAGTTGCCAAACAGGAAGGAGAGCCGCTCATCATCATCCTTGAAATACAAGGGCTCCCGCATACCCGGGGGGAGCTGGTCGATAAAGCAGAACATGCAGTGGTTGGCACAGCTGTGTTTTTTGTCGCCGAGATAAGTTTCAAAATTGCAACCGAACGGTTCATACTCCGCCTTCTCTACTGCCAGCGTACACGGTTCCCCGTTCCGGCAGACCTGCAGGGAGAAACGCGGCGGCGTTGTATAGAACTGGTAGTCCAGCGCATCATGCAGCGGATGGTCATCCACTGCCAGCAATGTGCATCCCGCCTCGATCCCCAAGCGCCAGGCCGGAGAACCGCCATCCACAGAAACCACGTGCAAAGCCATCGCGTCTCCCTCCTTTCCCGGATGCTGCGATAATAAAAACGGGGAAGGCAACGCCCTCCCCTTCTAAGAAACTTACGCTTCCTTCTTGATGACTTCCTGGCCTTTGTAGTAGCCACACTTGCCGCAAACCTTATGGGGAACCTTCAGTTCGCCACACTGCGGGCACTTCACCAGCGTCGGCGCCTCCAGTTTCCAGACGTTAGAGCGACGTTTGTCGCGGCGGGCTTGAGAATGCTTTCTCTTGGGTACGATAGCCATAATCGGACACCTCCTTGGTGAAATTCAACTGAGCAGTTGTTTTAATATGCTAAGCCTCGCATCTGCCGGAGCGGCAGAATCCGCCGGCCGGCAGGTGCATCCTGCCGCCTTCTTTTTACCGCAGACGGGGCATAGGCCTTGACAATCGGGGCTGCAGAGCAGCACCGTCGGGACCTCAAAGATCAGTTCCTGATAAACAAGTTCTTCCAGGTCCAGGCATCCTTTTTTAGAGCAGGGCAACTCAAAGTCCGGGTCTTCCACATCCCGCGGGCGGACCAGATATTCCCTCTGGAAGTCATAGTTCCGCTGCAGCGGTTCCAGACACCGGGCACATTCCGCTTCGACCTGTGCCTTTACACACAATAGCAACGCCGCGCCATCAGCGGTGGGCGTTGCCGAAAAGTCACATTCTGCCGGGGCGGCCAGCCGAAATCCCGTAAAATCCGCTTGCGGAAGACTTGTCAGAAAATGTGCTTTGTAGGGCACTCTGGCATTTTCCAGGAAAGCTTGCAGATCAAATTGCATAGTACACCTCAAAAGGTTGCTTAAATAGTATACACAAGTGAAGGGGGCTTGTCAACATAAAAAACACAAAAAGTTGCGGATTTTTTCGGGATTTTCGCAAAAAGAAGGGCGGGAAATCCCCTTCCCGCCCTTCTGTGCCTGCACAAGCCGGCCCGTTTCTCAGATCACGTACTTTTTCAGATCTTCCGGCAGCTCGTCCACGTTGGCCGAGACCGTAACGACCACTTCCACATTCTCGGTGATCTTATCAATGGCCTTCAGGACCTTTTCCGCCGCTTCCAGATTGTGGTCGATGATACGCAGGATGCCGTCGATGAACAGCTCAGTGATGTCATAATTTCCAGCCAGAACACCTGCCACGAAGCCATACAGCATGTCGGCACCGACAACGCCATACTCATCCACGTCCACCAGGCGGGCCGCATGGTTGATCTCGGTGGTCAGTTTCATGCACTTTTCAATAACGACGATATTGCCAGAGGTCGTTTTGGTCGCCTTGTCGATCATCTCGATCATGGTCTTGGTCTTGCCGGCACCTTTGGTTCCAACAATCAGTTTCAGCATATCGGGGTACCTCCTTTATTCGTGGGCGCCTCGCGGCGCAATGTTCCGTCAATCCTGCAGCTTGGCTTCCAGTTCGGACTTGCGGTCCTCATAACCGGGCTTGCCCAGCAATGCGAACATGTTCTTCTTGTAGCTTTCAACGCCCGGCTGGTCAAACGGATTGACCGACAGCAGATAGCCGGAAACCGCGCACGCTTTCCAGAAGAAGTAGATCAGTTCGCCGACGTCATGGGCGTCCAGGGCGTCCACTTCAATGACGCCCAGCGGCACGCCGCCGTCGGTATGCGCCAGGATCGTACCTTCCATCGCTTTGCGGTTGACAATGCTCATGTTCTGCTCCGCCAGGAAATTCAGGCCGTCAAAGTTGCCTTCCAGCGGTTCAATATAAAAGTCCTCGCGGGTGTTCTTGACATCCACATAGGTCTCAAACATAATGCGGCTCCCGTCCTGCAGGAACTGCCCCATCGAATGCAGATCGGTAGAGAAGATGCAGGACGTGGGCATCAGGCCCTTCTGATCTTTGCCTTCGCTCTCGCCAAAGAGCTGCTTGTACCACTCGTTCATCATCGTGAAGTCCGGCTCAAAGCAGGCCAGCGTTTCCACGCTCTTTCCCTTGCGGTACAGGATGTTGCGGGTCATGGCATAGCGGTAAGCGTCGTTCTCCATGCTGCACTTGCCGAACTTTTCGCGCCCGTCGGCTGCGCCCTGCATCAGCGCATCGATATCAATGCCTGCACAGGCAATGGGCAGCAGGCCCACCGCCGTCAGCACCGAATAGCGGCCGCCCACATCGTCAGGCACCACGAAGGTCGGCCAGCCCTGCGCGTCAGCCAGCTGTTTCAGCGTGCCTTTGGCGCGGTCAGTGGTGGCATAGATGCGCTTGTTGGCTTCCTCCGAACCGACGGAGTCTTCGAGCAGCTTGCGCAGCACACGGAACGCCAGCGCCGTCTCTGTAGTCGTTCCGGATTTGGAAATGACGTTGATGGAAAAGCGCTTGCCCCTGGTCAGCCGGATGATATCGTTGAGCGCCGTGGGCGAAATGGTATTGCCGCAGAAATAGATCTTCAAGCCGTCGTCCAGTTCGTTATGGTACTGGCCGCGGACCGCTTCCACGACAGCACGCGCGCCCAGGTACGAACCGCCGATGCCTGCAACCAGCAGCACATCGGAATCCGAGCGGATCTTTTGGGCCGCCGCTTTGATGCGTGCAAATTCTTCTTTGTCATAAGCAACAGGCAGGTCAAGCCAGCCCAGGAAATCATTGCCGAAACCGGTTTTGGTTTCCAGTTGTTTGTGGGCCAACTCGACCTGCGGGTAGATTGCCTCATATTCTTCAGGACGGATGAATTTTACCAGATGTTTGCCGTTATATTTGACAGCCATCTTCGGCTCCTCCTTTATATTTTGATTGTCTTCATGATACCGTTTTGCATCGGTATTGTCAAGCAAATATCCGGGATTTTTTTCGTCTTTTTCATGAACATTGCACAAATTATCCTGCCGATGAAACAAGACTGTACGCCAAACATCCAAAACAATAGCCAAAACTTAACGCACTTACGTCCTGTGCCGCCGTGATGGAAAATTCTCCCACCTGTTCTTCCCCGCATCTCAGCCGCACCGACCCGACCCGGGCCCCGGCTTCGACGGGCGCCGCCAGTTCCTGCGGCAGATCCAGTTCCGCTGTCAGCGCATCGCCCTGCCCTTTCTGCATGAGGATCGACTGCGGCACTGCATACTCCAGTCCCACCGCCTCCGCCGTTCCCCGCTCTACCGGCAAACTTTGCGGAGCGTCCTGCGGGATCACGACCGGCGCATTTTCATAGTGCGAAAAACCGTAATCCAGCAAAGCGGCTGCCGCTTCGAACCGTTCCTTGCCCGAAGCCGCCCCCAACACCACCGCGATAAGGCGCAGGCCGTTGCGCTCCGCACTGGCCGCGATACATACCCCCGCCCGGCTGGTGGTCCCGGTCTTGAGGCCGGTGATCCCCTGGTAGCTTTTCAGCATTTTGTTGGTGTTGACCAGCTGGGTCTCCCCGCCGCGCAGTGTGTCTGTCCAGATCGAGCAGTAGTCCCGCACTTCGGTATGGTTCAGCAGGACTTCCCGGCTCATGACCGCCACGTCATGAGCGGTGGAAAGATGCCCTTCCTGGTCCAGACCGCAGGCATTTTCAAAGTGGGTGTTGGCCATCCCCAGGCGTGCCGCCTCGGCGTTCATCTGTTCCACGAAGGCAGGCTCGCTCCCTCCCACATACTCCGCAACCGCAACCGCAGCATCGTTGGCGCTGGAAACACAGATCGCCTTGAGCAGATCGTCAAGCGTCATCTGCTCCCCCGCTTCCAGCCAGATCTGGCTTCCGCCCATGCTGCTGGCATGTTCACTGACCGGCACCAGATCCTCCCGGGAGATCTTCCCCGCCTCCACAGCCTCAAAGGTCAGCAACAGCGTCATGACCTTGGTGATAGAGGCAACGGGACGTTTTTCTTCGGCATTCTTTTCATACAGCACGGCGCCCGAATCTTCATCAATAAGAATGGCCGCCGCGCAGGGCACGTCAAAATCTTCCTCCCCGGCCGGAACGATGCCCTGCCCAGACCCCGGGGGTTCGTTTTGCGGCGTCTCGGCCGGAACACCGGGCAGTGAGAACGGCAACAGAAGCAGGCACAGAAGCAACGCCAGCGCACGCTTTTTCATAGCAACAGCACCTCCGCTGAAAATCGGCTTTGTTTAAGGCTATGCGCGCCGCCGCCGCTTTAGTATTGCGGTTTTCTTCGGTTTCCAGTATAATTTAAGCATTGCATTGCGTTGCTATTTCTAAATAGAAGGATTTTGAAACTATGCGTGTGACATTCTACACTCTGGGCTGCAAGGTGAACCAGACGGAGAGCGGCGCCCTGGCGCAGCTGTTCGAGGAAAACGGATATACCGTCGTGCCGGGCGGCGAGGCGGCCGACGTATACGTCGTCAACAGCTGCACGGTAACAAATTTCGGAGACCAGAAAAGCCGCAAATGGCTGCGCCGCGCCAAGCGGGAGAATCCCGGCTCCGTGACCGTGCTGACCGGATGCTATCCGCAGGCATTTCCCAAGGAGGCCGCCGCCATCTCCGAGGCCGACGTAGTCACCGGTTCCGGGAACCGCCGCGCCATCCTGGCGGATGTGCAAAAAGTCCTGGAGGGCGAGGCCGAGCGGGTCATCGACATCCGTCCGCACCGAAAAGGCGAAGCCTTTGAGGAACTGCCGATGGACCGTTTTGCCGAACACACCCGGGCGTTTGTCAAGGTGGAGGACGGCTGCAACCGCCAGTGTGCCTACTGCGTGATCCCCCGTGCCCGTGGCCCGGTGCGAAGCAGGGCCGAAACCAGCATCCTGCAGGAGATCCGCCGTCTGACCGGGGCCGGTTACAAGGAGATCGTGCTGACCGCCATCAGTTTGCCCAGCTACGGCACCGATACCGGGAGCAGCCTAGTCGAACTGGTCGAAAAGGCGGCCGCTGTACCCGGCGTGGAACGCCTGCGCCTGGGCAGCCTGGACCCCGACATGCTCTGCGACGAAGATATCGCACGGCTGGCGCAGGTTTCCAAACTGTGTCCGCAGTTCCACCTGAGCCTGCAAAGCGGCTGCGACAAGACCCTGCGGGCCATGCGCCGCCCCTACACCACCGCCCAATATGCCGCGATCGTGGAGAAGCTGCGCGCCGCCTTCGGCGAGGCGCTCAGCCTTACCACCGATGTGATCGTCGGGTTCCCCGGTGAGACGGAAGAGGACTTTGCCGCCAGCCTGGCGTTCGTCACCGGGCAGCGCTTCCTGAAAGTCCATGTTTTTCCCTACTCCCGCCGCGAGGGCACGCCCGCCTATGATTTTCCCGCTCAGGTCCCCGAACATGAAAAGGAGAACCGCAGCCACCGCATGACGGCCGCCGTGGAGGCCGTGCGCGCCGAGGAGGCATCCCGCATGGAAGGGCGGCGCGCCGACGTCCTTCTGGAAACGCCTCTTTCCGCCACGCTGTTCACCGGTTATACCCGGCAATATCTGCCCGTCCTGGTGTCCGCCCCCGGCTGCAAAACCGGCGACATCGTGCCCGTTACACTGGGTGCCTGGGACGGCAGGCGGTGCCGTGCCGAATATGCACGCTGAGCGCTCACGTTTTTCTTCATTCCATTTTCCCCAAGTACACGCAGCAGCCTAAAAATCGTTGATTTTTTCCCGTTTTTTGCGGCTGGCCCCCTTGCCAAACAGGGATGTTTTTGGTAAAATTTTAACAGGCGTGGCAAACATACCGCCCTTAGATAAATCGGAGCATAACAAAAGGAGCAATCACCATGAGAGGTATCTACACCCCCGTTACGGATATTCGGCGTAAGGTGTTCACGGAAGTTGCACGCATGGCCTATGAAGTCAACGAAATGTCTGACTATGCCAAGCTGATGCATGAACTGCCCTACAAGATCATTCCTGGCGAGGAACGTTCGCTTCGCAGCAGCATTTTCCTGGAGAGAGCCATTATCTCCGAACGCATCCGTCTGGCCATGGGACTTTCGCTGCGTCCGCTGGACGAGAGCGTGCCCGCCACCGAAGGGCTCGAACAGAGCGTCAGCGCCGACAAATATTATGAGCCGCCGCTGATCAACGTGATCAAGTTCGCCTGCAACCGCTGCCCGGAGAAGATCATCAAAGTCACCTCCATGTGCCAGGGCTGCCTGGCCCATCCCTGCCAGGAAGTCTGCCCCAAGCATGCGATCAGCTTCCGCAACGGCAAGAGCCATATCGATCAGAGCCTGTGCATCAAGTGCGGCCGCTGCGTCAACGCCTGCCCCTACGGCGCCATCGTCAAGAGCGAGCGTCCTTGCGCCGCCGCCTGCGGCATGGGCGCCATCCACTCGGACGAGTACGGCCGTGCCGCGATCGACTACGACAAGTGCGTCTCCTGCGGCATGTGCCTGGTCAACTGCCCCTTCGGCGCCATCGTGGACAAAGGCCAGATCTTCCAGCTGGTGCAGTCCATCAAGCGCGGCGACAAGGTGATCGCCATCGTGGCCCCCGCCTTCATCAATCAGTTCCCGGGCATGACCCCCTCCAAGCTCAAGGCCGCCATGCGCAAGCTGGGCTTTGCCGACGTGGAGGAAGTTGCCATCGGCGCCGATCTGTGCACCATTGACGAAGCCCACGACTTCCTGGAAGAAGTTCCCGCCAAGCACCCCTTCATGGGCACTTCCTGCTGCCCCGCCTGGAGCGTCATGGCCAAGAAGCTGTTCCCCGAATATGCCGACTGCATCAGCATGACCATGACCCCCATGGTGCTGACCGCCCGCCTGCTCAAGAAAGACCACCCCGACGCCCGCATCTGCTTCGTCGGCCCCTGCTCCGCCAAAAAGCTGGAAGCCAGCCGCCGCTCTGTCCGCAGCGAGGTCGATTTCGTCCTGACCTTCGAGGAACTGATGGGTCTGTTTGAGGCCAAAGCCGTTGACTTTGCCGCTCTGCCCGACAACCCGGAGGACAGCTTCAACAGCGCCAGCGCAGACGGCCGCGGCTTTGCGGTTTCCGGCGGTGTCGCCCAGGCCGTTGTCAACGCCATCAAAAAGATCGATCCCGACCGCGAGGTCAAGGTCGCAAGCGCCCAGGGCCTGTCCGACTGCCGCAAGATGATGATGATGGCCAAAGCCGGAAAATACAACGGCTACCTGCTGGAAGGCATGGCCTGCCCCGGCGGCTGCATTGCCGGCGCCGGTACGCTGGCGGACCCCGCCAAGAGCGCCGCGATGCTCAACAAATACAAGACGGAAGCTCCGATGAAAAACTCCACCGAAACCCCGTACAAGGATTCTATCGGCCTGCTCAAGTACTGATTACCGATAAGGCAAACGGCCTCCGCGCTTGATGCGCGGAGGCCGTTTATTTTTCCCGGCAGATCTGCCGGACCTCTTATTTATGATATTTCATCCCCGCATTGATAGTGCAGGCGCGGTACAGCTGTTCCGCCAGCACGAGCCGCGCCAGCTGATGCGGCAGCGTGATGCGCCCCAGGCTGATCTTCTGGTTTGCCGCCCGTTTCACCGCCTCATCCAGCCCGTGGGAAGAGCCGATCACAAAGGCCAAATCCCCGGCGCCGCTCCCTGCCCGCTGTTCCAGCAGCGCAGCCAGTTCCTCGCTGGAGATCTGCTTTCCCTCCACGCAGAGGACCACCAGATAGGCGCCTTTGCGCACTGCGCGCAGGATGGCTTCCCCTTCCTTCTGCAGCGCCTTTCCGATTTGTTTATCGCTGGCGTTTTTATCCGCGATTGCAGCCTCCGGCAGTTCCAGAATCCTGAAATTACAGAATCCTCCCAGTCGCTTTTGGTATTCTGCCACACCTGCGGCAAAATAGGACGCATTCAGTTTTCCCACGCAGATCAGGTCGATATTTTGCATCGCAGATCTCCTTTAAAATTCCAGCAGCGGGCTGATGTCATTGCGGGTCTGGGCCTGCACGATCACATCTCGCCCCGGCTGGATGCCCGCCGCCAGCAATACGTTGTATACCGTGGTGAGGGCCAGTTCCGGCGAGTTGTTGGTCTGGCTCAAATGGCAAAGGGCAAACTTCCGGCATCCCTCCTGGATCAAGTCCAGGATCGCAGCGGCACATGCCTTGTTGTCCAGATGCCCCCGGTCGCTGGCGATGCGCTTTTTCAGATAATACGGGTAGGGGCCGCCGTGCAGGCTGAAAGCATCATAGTTTGCTTCCAGCGCCACCAGATCACAGCCGGTCAGGCTATCCGCCACTACCGGCGTCAGTATGCCCAGGTCGGTGGCGATCGCCATGCGCCGGCCATCCGCCGTCAGGATGCGGTACCCGCAGCAAGGCACGTCGTGGCTTGTTGGGAACGCCGTGACCCGGAAACTCCCGATGTCCAGCGTCTGCCCTCCATCTACAGCGACCGCTTCCACGGCGGGCGGCAGCGTTCCACGGGATTCCAGCGTTTCCAGCGTACCGGCGCTGCTGTAAACCGGCAGCGGATATTTCTTTAAGAACGTATCCAGCCCTGCCACATGATCCGAGTGCTCATGGGTGACCAGAATGCCCGCGCAATCCATCACCGATAACCCCAGTTTGCGCAGAGCCGTCAGCGTCGTCCTGCAGCTTTTGCCCATGTCGATGAGCAGGTACTCCTGCCCGCACTGCACGACGCCGCAGTTCCCGGAAGAACCCGAATACAGGGTGGTAAAAAATGCCATAGTTTCCTTCTCTTTCCTCGGTTTACATCCCACAAAAAGTGGGCCGCCTGCTGGCGGCCCACCGGCCTGGTTTTACATTGCACGGGTGATCGCATTGGCCGGGACCTCGACCCGGCGAATATCCGCCCCCAAAAGCTGCAGCTTTTCCACAATATTTTCGTAACCGCGCTCAATGTGGATCGTTTCATCAATCTCACTCACGCCGTTGGCAGACAACGCCGCCATCACCATCGCTGCGCCCGCACGCAGATCCGTAGCGCGCAACGGGGCTGGGCGAAGTTCCTTTACACCCTCGATGACCGCCACCTGACCGTCTACCCGGATGTTGGCGCCCATATGCACCAGCTCATCCACATAGCGGAAGCGGTTTTCCCAAATGCCTTCGGTGACGATGGAAGTTCCCTCCGCCAACGTCAGCAGGGCTGTCATCAGCGGCTGCATATCCGTCGGGAAACCGGGGTGCGGCATCGTTTTGACTTTCAGCGGATGCAACGGCCCTGTACGGGTGATGCGCAGCGCATCATCGTATTCCTGGATCGTACAACCCGCCGCACGCAGTTTTGCCGTGATCGGTTCCAGATGCTTGGGGATCACGCTGTGCAGCGTCACGTCCCCTTTTGTGATCGCTGCGCCGACCATGTAACTGCCCGCCTCGATCTGGTCAGGGATAATCGAGTAGTTACAGCCGTGCAGCGAATCCACACCGTGGATCTTGATGACATCCGTGCCGGCGCCGTGCACATCGGCCCCCATCATGTTGAGGAAATTGGCCAGGTCCACGATATGCGGCTCGCGGGCCACGTTTTCCAATACCGTTGTGCCCCTTGCCAGGACCGCGGCCAGCATGGCGTTCATTGTAGCGCCCACCGAAACCGTGTCAAAAAACACATGCGCGCCTGTGAGTGCGTCGGCTCTGACGTGGATCTGGCCGTATTCCACGGAATCCTCCGCCCCCAGCGCCGTAAAAGCTTTCAGATGCTGGTCAATGGGGCGGGGGCCCAGATTGCACCCTCCCGGCATGGCGACCTGCCCCGACCCAAAACGGCCCAGCAGCGCGCCAAGGAAATAGTAGCTGGCACGCATCTGACGCGAAAGTTCGTTGGACACTTCCGTGCAGTCGATATGCGTCGTGTCGATCTCATATGTACTGCGGCTGACCATGCGGATCTCCGCCCCCAGCTCGCTGAGGATCTGCAGCGACGCCATTACGTCACTGATGCAGGGCAGATTTTCGATCAGACACTTGCCGGCAGCCAGAATCGTAGCGGGCAGAATGGCCACCGCCGCATTTTTTGCGCCGCCGATATTGACGTCGCCCTGCAGCGGCTTACCCCCGCGGATCACAAATTTTTCCAAATAAAGCTCTCCTTTGTGCAGTGGGCGGCGGAAATTGCCGTCTTGGATCCACCTTCGCACACTTTGCCTTATTATACACCATTCCGCCGTTTTTGAAAAGTGGTTTCTACCATAACTGCGAAATTTGTGTGAAAAGCCCTACACCATATAGTGCCGGCAGCCTTTTCCGGATGTTTTACATGCCGGGGAACAGCGTATAGGCGCTGAACAGGGACCCGTTGTAGGTCATCTCGAAATGGCAGTGGTTGCCCGTCGAGTTGCCGGTGGAACCGACTTCCCCGATCTTCTGCCCCTGGGTCACGGCCTGGCCCTGGGTCACCACGATCCGGGACATATGCCCGTAGAGCGTCGTGTAGCCGTTGCCGTGGTCGATCTCCACATAATTGCCGTAGGAGTAATGCCATCCGGCCGCGACCACTGTGCCGGAGTCGGAAGCCACGATGGTCACACCGTACGGGGCGCAGATATCCGCGCCGCGGTGGCCGCTGCTCATCCAGCGGCTGACGTAGGTGTACTGGGGCACCGGCCAGATGAAGCTGCCCGAACCGATCTGCGCCACCATGCCGCTCTTGAGCCGGGTGCCGGTGACCGTGATCTCGGGCACCGGTTCCTTGGTCACCGTGTAGGCGATGGCCTGCCGGTCCGTCACCACGCCGTCGATCATGGTGACCTCATAGGTCACGTCCTCGGAGCCCTCCTCGCCTTCCTGCAGGGTGACCACTTCACCGAACTCATACTCGGAGGATTCGGAGTTCTGCGTATCGAACGGAATGGATACCGTCTCCATCTCTCGGCGTACGACCTTGACCTTCAAGAGTTCCGGCGACGCCACGCCCGTGATCAGTTCCGTGCCCTCGGACACTTCCTGGTCCAGCGTTTCCAGTTCCGGGTTCAGCTGTGCCAGGGAATCGAAGCTGACACCGGTAGCATCCACAATGCTCTGCACGGTGTCGCCGTCTGCCGCCGTATACGTCTGGATGCCTCCGCCCGTATTCAGTTCGTTGATGATATCGCTGTACGAACTGATGGATTCGTTCAGGAACACGCCGTCCACCAGGCGGATCTCGTGGGCGAAAGCCGTATAGACCGAGGGGTCCAGCGCGTCCTCGTAGGGTTCCTTGACGCTTTCCAGGTAGGTGCGCAGATGGTCGCCCTCCGTCGTGACGAAGCGGAGTTCCCCGTCCACATAGACGGCCGTGGCGTCCACGATCTCATCGCTGGCGGTGCGCAGAATCGCGTTGGCGATCTCGCTTTCGGTCATGGTACGCCCGGAGATCGCCAGCGTATACGTAGGCGAGACATCCCATTGGGTATCAGGGACCGTCGTACCGCTTTCCACCAGCATATCCTTTGCTGTGCTGATACGGGACTGCACATCCTCCCGTGCGTTTTCAAAGACCTGTTCGTTGGCCACATAGCCGACGGTCTCCCCGTTCACCTGCACGTTGAGCACAAAACGGACGTTCAGCCCGTTGCGCACGATCACTACCAGCAAAACAGCCGCCGCCACGGGCAGCACATAGGTCAGGGCATTCCACGCCAGCGGAAAATACTTTTTGATGCCGCTGCGCAGATACTGCCGCTTGGCTTTGCGCAGCTGGCTGGCATCCTCTACCTCAAGCTGATCCTTCAGCTGGCTCATATGCCGCACGCCCGAAGCCATCCGCTTGAACGGACTGGTCAGATCCGCGACAAGGGTCAGTATCCCCTGTACAAAGGGGCGGATGATCAGCAGGAGCAGGTTCCCCAGCGTCGCCGTAAGCGCACGGACAGCCACCCGTACTTTCCGCCAGGCGCAGACCAGCGCATATTCGACCCAAAAGCCGACTAAGTACAAAAAATTTCCGACCAGGGAATTGTAGGGGATCCTCTTGAAAGTTCCGCCCCCCCGGCCATGACGGCCCTTGCTTTTCTTTTTGTGGTGTCGCGCACGCGCTGCCTGTGTATCCGGCTGCTTCGCCTGATCTTTTTCCTCCACCGCTTTTGATTTTTTATCCGTCTGGGTAGAATTCAAAGTAAGGGGTCTCCTTTCCGCGTTATCACGTGGTAAAGAAAGGGCCAGTTCCGCAGCCCTTTGCGGGATCTTACAGTTGTTCCGATTGCCAGCCTTCCAACAGGCCGTCTTGCTCCGCCAGCGCCCGCATATCCCGCGGCAGGTCGCTGGCGATCCGATGTGTCACGCCGGTATAGGGGTGCAGAAACCGAATGACGGCACAATGCAGGGCATGGCGGCCTATCTTTTCCGCCGAACCGCCGTACAGCGTGTCCCCTGCCAGCGGATGCCCGATATATGCCATATGTACCCGGATCTGATGGGTACGCCCCGTGCAGGGCGTGCAGGCCAGCAGGCTGAACCTTGAGCCGGCCGCCAGGACCTCATACTCTGTACGGCTGTATTTCCCCTGCGGGGTGACACAGCGCCCGATGATAGAATCGCCCCGCCGGCCGACCGGCGCTTCCACGCACCCCGGTCCGCGCGGCATCGTGCCTTCTGCGATGGCCAGGTAGCATTTGCGCACGTGGGCGGCCAGCCCCGCTGCTGCAAATGCGTTCTGCGCGCAGAGCACCAACCCGCTGGTATTCTTGTCGATACGGTTCACCGGACGGAACACGCCTGTCCGCCCCTGCTCCTGCAGATGGCAGATCCACCCGTTGGCCAGGGTATGGTCAGGGTAGTTGAGCGTGGGATGGACCGCCAGCCCTGCGGGCTTATCCAGTACGGCAACAAAGTCGTCCTCATACGCGATCGTCAAAGGGACCGGCTGGGGCGTGACGCTTGTCGGCGGGTCAGGCGGCAATGCGAATGTCACCCGCTGCCCCGCACGGACCGGCTGATCCGTGTGGATGGCGGCGCCATCCGCAAAAAAGCCCTCCCCTGCATGTTTTACAGATTTGATCAGACCGGCGGTCAGACCACAGCTGCGCAGGAAAAGGCCCAGACGCTGGCCCTCGGCTTCCGGCGGCACAAGATAACAAAGCTCCACCGCCGTGCCTCCTTTAATTTTACACCTATACGTTGGTATTATAGCATAAAGCAAAGGCCGATGCAAACCCAATGTTTGCCACAAACAGAAAGCGGCACACCATGCCGCAGCAGGTGTGCCGAAACGGTTCTGAGAAACGACTGGACCGTAAGCCGGGTTCTGTATCAAACGACGATCTATCTTGGCCTTGCGTCGCCGCAAGGCTCACGCCATCACCGGGACGCGCGAGGCTCCGCATCATGTCCCATACGGATGTTGCTTCAGACAGGGTTTACATAGCCGCAAAGTCGCCAGTGCGCTGGTGAGCTCTTACCTCGCCTTTCCATCCTTACCGCGAAAAACGCGGCGGTTTCTTTCTGTTGCACTATCCCTGGGGTTGCCCCCGGCTGCCGTTAGCAGTTGTCATGCCTCTGTGAAGCCCGGACTTTCCTCAGGCAGTTCTTGCGAACTGTCCCGCCGCCGTATGTTCCACTCGTTTTCGATTCAGTATACCACAAAACCGCCTTGTTTGGCAAGTGTCAGAGCAAAAGCTGCAAAATCAGGACCGCCGTGACCCCCGGCACACCGAGCACCGCCGCCGTAAACACCGTAAAACGGTTCAGCGGCAGCGCGACCCCCGTGACAGGTTCCAGCACAGCCAGGATCGCCAGCGCCCCCAGACCGCACACAGCGCCCGCCAGCAATGCGCGGAACGGGTGGTTTTGACGGGCTGCGCACCGGCCGATCACCAGCAGGCAGGCCGCCATACCGCCCCAGATCCACCATTCCGTCATGGGTCCGCCCCTCCCGATGACCGCAGCATGCGCAGCAGCGCCCGGCAGCGGCACATCAGCGCCGCATGCTGGTAGGTCAGTTGTTCGATATAAAACGGGTCCTGTGCCTCCCGGAACGCCGTTTCGTTGGCCTGCAGCGCCTGCATGGCGCCGCGCAGTTCCTTCTGCAGCGCCCGTTGTTCCCGTTCCCGATGGTCCACACGCTTGCGCACAGCATTCTCCCCCATCTTACAGCAATATACATATCAGACCGTCGCAGCCTTCGTTGATGATACGTTCCAGCGTTGTCTGCAGGCGGTTGCGCGCTTCCTGCGGCATATGCAGCAGTTTGGCCTGGACGCCCTCGCTCACCAGTTCATTGAGGCTCTTGCCGAAAATATTGGTGTTCCACAGTTTGCCGGGGTCCGTTTCAAAGTCGGCCAGCAGGCTGCGGATCAGTTCCTCGCCCTGCTGTTCGCTTCCCACGGTCGGGGAAAGTTCGGTGTGGATGTTGGCACGCATGATATGCAGGCTGGGCGCGCTGGCGGACAGCCGGACGCCGTATTGCCCGCCCTGTTTGACGATTTCAGGTTCTTCCAGTTTCAGTTCGTCGATACCGGGCATAACGATCCCGTAGCCGGTAGCCTCCACCTGATCCAGCGCCGACCTGATCTTGTCATAGGCCCGCTTTGCCCGCGCCAGGCTCACGACGCAGGGCAGCAGGCTGGCTTCGTCCACGATCTCCAGCCCGGTCTGTTCGCCGAGTATGCGGTAAAAGATGTCCGGCGCCATGTTGGCTGCGATGCGCACCGTCCCGGTGGCCAGATCCATGCCGGTCAGGGAAGCGCCCGCGATATATTCGCAGTTCAGCTGCGGCCGCCTGCCCGCCACATCGGCCATCTTGCCGATCTGCCCGGCATATTCCAGCATGGCCGTATATACGGCGCTCTGCAGCCAGTGCCCGGGCTCCAGCATCGTTACCCAGCTCGGCATATAAACGGCGATCTCCTGCACAGGGAACTCATACAGCAGTTTTTGCAGCAGACGGTCGGCGGTTTCGGCTGTCATCGTCACACAGTTGATGGGAAAAACCGCGTGATGGTAGCTTTCTTCCAGCTGCGCCGCCAGCTGCCGGGCATCTTCGCAGTCCGGGTCGGCGCAGTTGAGCAGGATGATATAGGGCTTGCCGATAGCGTCCAGTTCCTCCACGATACGGCGTTCCGCCTCGCAGTAGCCCTGCCGCGGCAGGTCGGCAACGGACCCGTCGGTGGTGACCACCACGCCCACCGTGGCGTGTTCCTGGATGACCCGGCGGGTGCCGGTCTCGGCCGCAAGGTCAAAGGGCACTTCGTGGTCAAACCAGGGGCTTTTTACCAGGCGCGGCGCGTTGTCCTCCTCGTGCCCCAGCGCGCCGTCCACCATATAGCCGACACAGTCGATCAGCCTGGCCCGGAAGCTGCCGCCGCCGGAAAGTTCGATGTTCACCGCCTTCTCCGGGATAAACTTGGGCTCCGTCGTCATGATGGTCCGCCCTGCCGCCGATTGCGGCAGTTCATCGTTGGCCCGGGCACGGCAGGCTTCATTCTGGATATGCGGCAGCAGCATCAGTTCGGAAAAACGTTTGATGAAGGTGCTTTTGCCGCTGCGTACCGGCCCGACCACACCAAGATAGATATCCCCGCCGGTGCGCTGCGCAATGTTCTGATAGATCTGTTCCTGGGTCATGTTCTCCCCTCCCTTACAGCGCCGCCGGGATCAGAAGGCAGGCCGTTTCCGTGGTGAGTTCCTGCGGCGTCACACCATCGCGCTCCAGATGATTGGCAGCCGCCAGGTCCCTGCAGCGGGCGTGGTAACGCTTTGCGATGTCGAACACACGTTCGCCCTGCCGTGCATAATAGAGATGCAGGGCCGGGCCGTCGCTGCCGTCCGCGTATTCCTCCCCCAGTTCCACCTCGCAGAGCGCTTCCCCGGTGACCGCCTGCAGCAGAAAGCCCGCGCACTGGATGGTCAGTTCCACCCGCAGCCGCGCCCCGTTCTTCCCGCTGTTGACGCGGGTGACGCAGGCGCCCATACAGGCGCAGGTATCGGCTACAGTGCCCGTCCAGCTGCCGCCCGGTTTCCAGGTAAAGGTTTTGTCATAGCAGGTCATTTCCCCGCGCGGATCCGCGCACAGCACGTGGGCCGTGCCCTTCCCGGCCAGACAGACTTCTTTTTCCCCCTCTTTTTCATTCTCCACCGGGACGGCTGCCCCCAATGTCACAAAGCAGCCCACGACCGTCACGTCGGCGTCCGGCAGATCATCCTCCAGCTCTATTTCCACGGAACCGTTGAGGTCCGCCGCAACATGCAGCAGCTTGCAGGAAGTCTGTACCGTCTGTGTCCGGCAGAGCGTGGAATAGGCGTCCGCCACCACGTTACAGCGCACGGCGTGCCATACCTCCACATGCAGTTTCCAGGTCAGGTTCAGTTCCGCTTCTTCACTTCCTTCCGCCGCCGAGAGCGTGCAGGCCATCACCTCGCCCCAGGTGATGCAGAGGTCCTCCTCGCCGACGCCCGTCATCTCCACCGTTTGCTGCACGGGGATCTCCGTCTGGCGCACGGCCAGTTTTTCCTCATTCACCGGCTGGTAACAGATCTGTACCTGCAGCGTCCCCTGGATGCTGGCTTGCCCCGTTTGCAGGCTTACACCACCCGGCGCAAAGGTCCCGGCAATATCCAGAACCGTCTCCTCCGCCGCACCGGGCAGCGGGACCGTGCGCGCCACTGTAAAGGTGCGTTCTTCCGCCGCTATGCGATGCAGCCCCTGCAGTTCGCGGGCGCGCTGTTCGATGCCGCAGTCCGCCAGAGAGGTCAGCAGCTCGCATTCCCGGGTGGCAAGCACCGCCCCGCACAAAATGTACGCGCCGCGCAGGTCGATCCGATGCTCGCTGACAGCCCGGCAGTTGCAGTACTCGGTCTCACCCCAGGTCTGGGCCGGGCCTTCCATGTAACATCCGGCCGGGAGCTCGACCGCTTTTTCAAACGCAAATTTCTGTTCGGTGCGGTAGAGGTGGCAGCCCGGTTCATCGCTCTGATAATAGACGGTGCACCGCAAATATCCTTCGCTTTGCCAGCGGTTTCCCGACACGCGGTTCTGCAGCAGGACCGGCTCGATCCGGCATTTTACGATCTTAAACACCGCAGGCAGGTAATCCGGGATCAGGATCTCGGTCTCCACGGGGAGTTCCAGCCTCGTTTCCCATCGGCCTCCATACGCCGCAATGGTGTCCTTGAACACCTTCAGTTCCATGTTTGATAGCCCCTTTCCTTCACGTGCTTGGTTGACTGTCTGGTGCATCTATATGCGAAGGGGCAAAAAAATAATCCCTGCCAAGCGGCAGGGATCACAGAATTTTTTCAGACTTTAAATGCTGCACGAAGCAGCCAGCGCAGCGCGCGCGGGCAGCGGACCACGACCACATGCATACCGTACACCTCACTTTCCCCGTTGGTGTACGCCATACTATGCAGGGGCGCAGCGCATGTGTTACCCGTCCGCCCGGGTCAGGACTACGAGGCCGTGCCCACCGCTGCATTGCAACCGGGCCACCGGCTCGGTAAACTCGTTGCTGGTCCCCAACGGATAATCCAGTTCCGTCAGGGTCGCATTTTCCAAAGGATAATACACGCCGCGCTCAAATACGCCGGTCAGCGGCGCACCCAGCGCAAAAAGGGAGAGATACATCCAGTCCCGGCGCGGCAGTTCCAGCGGCCGCCCCGGCAGGAGGTAATGCATCTCGCTCCTGGAATCCGCCAAGATCGTCCTGACGCCGTGCAGCGACAGGAACAGCCCGGTAGACAGGTTCGCCAGCATATGTTCCACCCGGGGGCCGCCCAGCGCGCCAAGCATCACGACTTCCTCAAACCTGTGTTCCGCCAGCCAGCGGGCGGCGTACTGGGTATCGGTATCGTCCTTGACATGGGGCAGCACAATGGTGTCCCCCTCCGTGCGGGGCTGCGGGGCGGAATCAAAATCGCCCACGATCAGGTCGGGGCGCACGCCGAGCGCCGCTGCGTTGCGGTACCCCGCATCACAGGCTACGATAAAATCCCCCGGCTGCAGATAAGCGGCCATTTCCGGCCCTACCGGCACCGCCGACAACAACACTGCGCGTTTCATTTTTCCCACGCTTTCCGGGCGCTGGCCTCCTCGTACATAGCCAGGTAGCTGGCATAACGGGAACGGCTGATCTTACCCTGTTCCACAGCTTCCCGCACGGCGCAGCCCGGTTCGCTGCGGTGGGAACAGCCCGTAAAGCGGCACTGCGGGATGCAGGGGGCAAATTCCGGGAAGGTCGTTTCCAGTTCTTCTTTGGGGATGCGGCAGAGTTTCTGCGCTTCCAGGCTGGCAAAGCCCGGCGTGTCGGCCAGACGGCCGCCGCAGATCTCAAAAATCTCCACTTCGCGGGTGGTATGCCGACCACGTCCCAATTTCTGACTGATCCTGCCGGTCTCACGCTTGAGGTCCGGCGCCAGTGCGTTCAGCAGCGTGGACTTGCCCACACCGGAATTGCCGCAGAACGCGCAGAGATGCCCCTGGATGTGGCCTTTGATGGCATCCAGGCCCTCCCCGGTAGGGTAATGCAGCCGGATCAGCGGGATGCCGCTGCCCGCGTAGGCCTGCTGCAGCTGGTCCGCAGCTGCCAGGTCCGCTTTGGTAACGACCAGCACCGGCTGCACGCCCTTGTAGACCGCCGCCGCCGCCAATTCATCCAGCACCAGCGTACTGGGGACCGGCTGCGTCGTGCTGGCTACAATGAATAAAACATCCAGATTGGCCACCGGCGGGCGGATAAAAACGTTTTTGCGCGGCAGGATCTCTTCTATGACCGTGCCGTCTGCGGAAAGCTGCACATTATCCCCGGCCACCGGGGTGATGCCCCGTTTGCGGAAGATGCCGCGGGCTTTGCACTCCACAACGCCGTCCGGCGTGCGGACGTAGTAAAATCCGCCGATGCCCTTCGTGATATAACCCTTCGTTTCGTTCATATCAGATCGGGTTGCCTTCCGCGTCGCAGCGCGCGCCGCTCTCGTTCCACATCGAGCCGTCGGGCAGCTGGTGGATCTGGTGGCTGCCGTCGCTGCTCCACCACCAGCTCTCCTGGATCTGTCCGTCCCCGGTGTCGGGCGTCGGGGTCTCGACCGGCGTTTCGGGCACGCCGGTAGAAACGACCAGCGTGATGACGGCGCTGATGCGCACCTCCGACCCGGCGGCCGGACTCTGGCTCAGCACCGTGCCCGCAGGCTCGGAACTGGCCTGATCCACAGTGCGGATGGAAACGTTCAAATCGCGCACGTCGTTGCGCGCATCCTCAATGGTCTTGCCCGTCAGGCTGGGCACCATAACGGTCGACTGGGCTACGGCGCGGCTGGTGTATAAAATCACGGTAGAACCGCCTTCGACCGTTTCACCGGCGGCCGGGCTGGAATAAATCACCGAGCCGCTGGCCACGGTGTTGTCCTGCATGGGCTTTTGCAGTACGTTCAGCCCCATATCCTTCAACGTCTGTTCGGCATCCTCCGCCACCATGTTCTTGGTTTCGGGAACCGTGACATACTGCGTACCCAGGCTCACGGTCAGCGTGATTTTCTGGCCTTCCTTCACCGTGCGCCCCGCCTTGGGGTTCTGACGGATGATGGTCCCTGCCGGATAGGAAGAATTGTATTCCTCGATCACCTGTAAGTCCAGCAGCGTATTGTATTCCGAGGCGCGAAACTCATCCAGCGTCGTGTCCACAAAATTGATGATGGTGACGTCATCCCGGTTCGAGAACAGCAGGTTGCTGGAATTGGTGAAGATCAGGTAGACAAGGATCGCGGCGCCGATCACGAAAGCGACCGCCATCCCGAAAAAGATCGGCAGGACCGAGAAAGGCTTCTTTTCTGCGGCTGCAGCGCCTTTTTTCCCCTTGCTGCGGCCCGGGTTGGACGTTCCGGCGCGGCGGGCCCCGCCCGTGCGGATGCTGCCGCTCTTCGGGCCGGGCTTTGCGTTGTTGACAACTCGGTTGATGTTCTTTTGCGGATTATCCTGCATATTTCTGTACTCGTATTCAAACCGGATCGAAGGGTTGCGTTTAAATTCCTCGATCGCTTCCAGCATTTCTTTAGCGCTCTGATAACGCTTGTCCGGGTCTTTTTCCATCGCCTTTTCGGTGATCTGGCAGAGTCCCTGGGGCACATTCGGCGCCACCTGTGCAAGAGGCTTGGCCTTGTCCGAGATCTGCATGATCGCAATGGATACCGCACCGTCGCCGTCGAACGGCAGGCGGCCGGAGAGCATCTCATACAGCATCACGCCGACCGAATAGATGTCGGTGCGCGCGTCGGTCCTGTCGCCCTTGGCCTGTTCCGGGCTGATGTAATGCACCGAACCGATGGCCTTGTCGCTGACCGTCTGGCTCTGCGCCCGGGAGAAACGGGCGATGCCGAAGTCCATCATCTTGATGGAACCGTCTGCCAGCAGCATAATGTTCTGCGGCTTTACATCGCGGTGGATGATCCCCTTGGAATGGGCATGCTGCAGCGCGCGCAGGACCTGGGTGGCAAAATGCACCGTTTCCTTCCAGGTCAGTGCGCCGCCGCGCTGCTTCAGGTATTCTTTCAGGGTGATGCCGTCCACATACTCCATCACGATATACTGCAGCCGGTCGGTCACCGACACGTCATACACCTTGACGATGTTGGGGTGATCCAGGATGGAGATCGCCTTGGACTCGTTTTTGAAGCGGCGGACCAGTTCCTCATTGTCGAGAAATTCTTCCTTGAGCACTTTGACGGCGATGGCGTTGCCGTTCTTTTCGTCCACACCGCGGTACACGTTGGCCATGCCGCCGACGCCGACAAGGCTTTGAATCAAATAACGGCCATCGAGCCGCCTTCCAATCAAATTATCCATTGTTGACCTCCGTTATCTCCACGCCCATAAGCAAAACGGTGATATTGTCCTGGCCGCCCGCCTGCAGCGCACGGTCCACAAGAATGCGGGTCGCATCAAAGAAAGGGACTTCCTGCAGGACCAGCGCGATCTCTGCATCCTGTACCATATTGGTCAGGCCGTCGGTGCACAAAAGCAGGATATCCCCCGCTTCCACCTCACAGCGGTTGTATTCCGGCACGATATTGGCCGCCACCCCGAGCGCCCGGGTGATCAGGTTCTTCTGCGGGTGGAGGGTCGCCTGCTCCCGGGTGATCTGGCCGCTGTCCACCAGCTGCTGGACCATGGAATGATCACGCGTGATCTGCCGCAGCCCGCCTTCATGGTACAGGTAAGCGCGGGAATCGCCCGCGTGCACGATATGCGCAAGCCCGCTTCCCACATAGGCGCACACCCCGGTGGTGCCCATGCCCAGCATTTCCGGGTCGGAAGTAGCTTTGTCATACACGGCGCGGTTCGTCACATCGAACCCGCGCATGAGAAAACTCTTTTCCCCGCCCGGCTGCAGAAGGCGGATCTGCCGGGCAAAGTATTTCTGCATGGTATCGGTGGCGATGCGGGCCGCCATACGGCCCCCGTTCACGCCGCCCATCCCATCGCAGACGATGCCCCAGGCTGTACCGCCTGCCATCTGCTGCGCACAGTAGTTATCCTGATTTTCCTGGCGGCAGCTCCCGATGTCAGTGATCGCAGCGATCTTCATTCAGGACGTTCCTTTCGTTGGTTACTCATTTCCCGGCCAAACACTCATGTTGCCGCCTGTGCGTCCTCGCGCCGCAGCTGGCCGCAGGCCGCGCTGATGTCGGTGCCCAGGCGGCGGCGCACCGTGGCATTGACGCCCAGACGTTCCAGTTCATGCTGGAAGCGGCGCACATTGGCCTCGTCGGTAGCCGAGTAAGGGCTGCCATCCACCGGGTTGATGGGGATCAGGTTGACATGGGCCCCCATGCCTTCGATCAGGTGCGCCAGCTTCTGCGCCATGGCGGAACTGTCGTTCACGCCCCGCACCATCGAATACTCAAAACTGATCCGCCGCCCGGTCTCCTTCTGGTAGCGGCGGCAGGCCGGGATCAATTCCTCCAGCGGATAGGCGTCGTTGACAGGCATCATGCCGGAACGGGTCGCGTTATCCGGCGCGTGCAGCGAGACCGAAAGGGTCAGCTGCAGATGCTTTTGGGCCAGCGCGTCGATCTTGGGCACCAGCCCGCAGGTGGACAGGCTGATATTCCGCATGCCTATGTTGAGCCCTTCGGGACAGGAGATGATCTCGAGGAAGTCCATCACATTGTCAAAGTTGTGAAGCGGTTCCCCGATGCCCATGAGCACGATGTGGGACACCCGCTCCCCCGAATCCTTCTGTGCGGCATAGATCTCCGCCGCGATCTCCCCGGGGGTCAGGTCCCGCACCCGGCCTGCCTGAGTGGAAGCGCAGAAACGGCACCCCATCGCACAGCCGACCTGGGTGGAAACACAGACGGTGTTGCCATATTTATACCGCATCAGCACCGTCTCAATGCAGTTGCCGTCGGCAAGCTGCAGCAGGTATTTGACCGTGCCGTCCCTGGACTGCTGCCTGCGGCGGATCGTTGGAGCCGCAATGGTGCATTGCGCCTGCAACGCCTCCAGGAACGCCCTGGGCTGGTCCGTCATCTGGGAAAAGTCCGTGACCAGCTTCTGATGCAGCCATTTGAAGATCTGCCTGGCACGGAATTTCGGCTGGCCCAGCCCGACGATATATGCCGTCAACCTTTCCAGCGTCAGATCCGACAGACAGATTTTTGCCTTGCCGTCCATCCCGGCCTCTCCTTTCCCAATCTATAGTATAATCCAAAATTATGTCAAAAGTTTTTCCAAAACGGCTACAAAAAAGCCGTCCGTTCCCGTTTTATGGGGCAGCAGGATCGTCCCGTACTCTCCCGCCTCCATTCCCGGCACCGTGACGGGCGGCGGGACGAGGCGGTACTGCGGGTTCTGGCGCAGGAACCACTGGACCTGCGCCTGATTCTCCTGATGATTGACTGTACAGGTAGAATACACCAAACGGCCCGATTCAGCAAGAGAATCCGCGCCATTTTGCAAAATTTTACGTTGAACAGCGCACAAATTCTCCATTCCATCCAAATCTTTGTAGCGAATATCCGGTTTTTTGGCAATGACGCCCAAGCCCGAGCAGGGCACATCACAAAGGACGCGGTCGAATTTTCCCCAGTCAAAACGGGCAGCCGCATCGTTCTGCACCGCCCGGGCGCAGGTCACGCCGCACCGCGCGAACGCCTTCTCGATCAGCGCCACACGCCCCGGCACCACTTCCCCACTGACCAGTTCGCCGGTGTTTTCCATCTGCTGTGCCAGCGTAAGGCTTTTGCCCCCCGGCGCAGCGCAAAGGTCCAGCACCCGCTGCCCGGGCCGCGCCTGCAGGCACAGCGCGGCAAACTGGCTGGCAAGCCCCTGCACGTGGTACTCCCCGCGGGCGAAAGCTGCGCCTGCGGCCGGGGAGCCCTGAAAGTCCACCATCAGCGCATGGGGCCAGGGACCGGGCAAAACACGATGTCCCTCGGCCTGGAGGGCCTGTGCCAGCGTGTCATCGGCCGTCCGCAGCGTATTGACCCGGATCGCCGTGGCCGGACGGGACCGAAAAGAAGCCGCCAATGCAAACGCTTCCTGCCCGTACTGGGTGTACAGCAGCTGCGCCACTTGACGGGATAAACAATGAAATGTAGCCAGCCGTTCCACCGGGTCAGGAAAATCCCCTTCCTGCACCTGTTCCTGCGCTGCGCGCCGCAGCACTGCATTCACCATGCCGGCGGCGCTGGTCTTGCCCATAGCCTTGGTCAGCCGGACTGACTCATTGACTGCCGCAGGCAGCGGCACCTGCATATAGCGCGCCTGCGCCAGTCCAGCCCGCAGGATCGCGCGCACCGGCGGGTCCAGTCTGTGGACCGGCTTTTTGCTGAAACGGTCCAACAGGTGATCCAGCAACGGCAGATACTCCAGCACGGTGTAAAAGATCCGTGCCGCAAAAGCCGCGTCCCGTGCATCCGGCGGCGGCACGCATTTTTTCAGTTCCGCATCCAGCACCAGGTTGGCATAACCGGCCTGCTCCTGGTGCATCAGCGCCTTGACTGCCAGACGGCGCGGCGTCACAGGGTATCCCCCGCTTTCATGCGGCGCCCCGCGGCCCAGGCGGTGCCCTCCATGGGCTTACCGCCTTCCGGCGTGACCGTCAGCAGTTCCACAGCGCCGTTCCCCGCCGCGATGGTCAGCGGCTTCAGGGCCAGCACGGTGCCGGGCGCGGCGCCGCCGGGATTATCCGCCGTACGGCACGCCTGCACTTTGATGCGTTTGCCGTCCTGCATGAACCAGGCCATCGGCCACGGGTTCATACCGCGCACCCAGTTGTGGATGTGAGCCGCATCCTCCGTGAAGTCGAACCGCGCCATTTCCTTGTTGAGGGGCGGCGCCAGCGTTGCCTGCGCGCCGTCCTGCGGGGCAGGGACAAGCTGCCCGGCTTGCAGTTTTTCCAGCGCGGTGACCAGCGTTTTGGCCCCTACCGCACTGACCCGGTCGAACAGTTGCCCGCTGGTTTCCTCAGGGCCGATCTCCACCGGCTCCACCATCAGGACATCCCCGGTATCCAGCCCTTCGTCCAGCTGCATGATGGATACGCCGGTCTGCACATCACCATTGAGGACCGCCCACTGGATGGGCGCCGAGCCGCGGTATTTCGGCAGCAGCGAGACATGCAGGTTGATGCAGCCGTAAGGCGCCGCATGCAACAGCTGCGGCGGGATGATGCAGCCGTAGGCCACTACCACGATGATCTGCGGCGCCAGCCCGCGGATCAGATCGTCCGAGGCCCCGTCCCGCAGGGTACGGGGCTGGTACACCGGGATGCCGTGCTGCCGGGCCAACTGCTTGACCGGCGGCTCCGTCAGGATCTGCTTGCGGCCCACCGGCTTATCGCGCCGGGTGAATACCGCGCAGATCTCGTGCCCCGCTTCGATGAGCGCGGCCAGGCTTTCCGCCGCGATGTCCGGGGTTCCCATGAACAAAATGCGCATCGATCAATCCTCGTTTTCCTCGGGGTAGTCATCCTCATAGAAGCGGGTCGCCAGATCCATGATGGTGATGCCGTCCAGGTGGTTGTTCTCGTGCTGGATGCAGCGGGCCAGCATATCGTCCGCTTCCATCTCAAACCATTCGCCATGGCGGTCCTGCGCTTTGACCTTGACATGCTTGGAGCGGGCAATGGCCCCGTTATGCCCGGGGAAGGAAAGGCATCCTTCGTACAGTTCCACCTTTTCGTCGCTCAACTCCAAAATTTCGGGATTGATGAACTCAATGAACTTGTACTCATAGTTGGCGGGGACTTCTTCCGGCATATCCCGTTCGTCCAGGCAGATGAACAGGCGGCGCATCATGCCGACCTGGGGGCCCGCCAGCCCCAGCCCGTTGGCGGCCAGCAGCGTTTCCTTCATGTCATCCAGCAGGATGCCCAGTTTCTCGTCAAATTTGGTCACCGGGCGGCAGACTTTTTTCAGGATCGGGTCGCCGTCCTGTACGATGGTGCGAAGAGCCATTTTGTTTTCCTCCATATCAAAGTAAATATACGGTGTTTGCAGCGTTTCCCGGTCTGTTTCGGGCCGGGTCAAGGCTACAGATCGCCGTCGGAATTGAAATCCAGAACCACCGAAGCCTTTTGCGGCAGTTTTTCCTGCGCGTAGGCTTCCAGCGTTTCCCGCAGCAGCGCGCGGAAAGCGGCGTCGTTGCGGCATTTGATGGTGAGTTTGTAACGGTATTTTCCGTTCAGCATGCTGATGTTCATGGGGGCGGGGCCCAACAGGCGCATCGGTATATGGGGGCGCCGGGCGGCTCGCTCCGCCAGCAGCGTGCCGAAACGATGCGCCGCCAACGCCACCGCGCCCTCCTGCGCGCCTACAAAACCGGCCACACAGAAAGCGCAGAAAGGCGGATACAGGCCGAATTTGCGAAAGGCGATCTCTTCCCGGTAGAACGCCTCGTAATCCTGCGCGGCCGCCAGCTGCAGCACCGGGTGCCCCGGCACAGTGGTCTGGATCAGCGCTCGCCCCGGCAGTTCTGCCCGGCCGCCCCGCCCGATGACCTGGGTCACCAGACTGAACACGTTTTCATAGGCGCGGAACCCCTGCCCGAACAGCAGCGAGTCAATGCCCAAAACGCCCACCAGCGTGACCTTCTCAAAATCCAGGCCCTTGGCCACCATCTGGGTGCCCAGCAGGATGTCATAGTCGTGCCGGCCAAATTCAGCCAGCATCTTCTCATGGGCGTTTTTCTGCCCGGTGGAGTCCTGGTCCATGCGCAGGACCCGCGCCTGCGGCAGAAGTTCGGCCAGTTCCTCTTCCACCCGCTGGGTGCCGAAGCCGCTGTAGCGGACCTTGCCGCCGCATTCCGGGCAGGTCTGGGGCAGCGGCTGCACCGTGTGCCCGCAATGGTGGCACATCAGCGCCTGCTGGGGTTTGTGGTAGACCAGCGGCACGCTGCAGTTGGGGCAGTTGAGCACGTGGCCGCAAACCGTACACATACCCACCGTGTGGTAGCCCCGCCGGTTCAGCAGCAGGATGCTCTGTTCCCCGTTATCCAGGTTCTTCTGCAGTTCCTGCGCCATGCGGGCGCTGACTTCCCGCGGGTTACCCGCCGCCAGTTCAGCGCGCATGTCGATAAAATCCACTTTCGGCAGCGGCCGCTCCCCATAACGCTGTTTCAGTGTGACCAGTTTGTACTTTCCGTTCGCCGCCGCGTGGTAGGTCTCGGTGCGCGGGGTGGCAGAGGCAAAGACCAGCAGGGCGTTTTCGATCGCGGCGCGCTTTTTGGCCACGTCGTGGGCGTCATACCGGGGGGCGGATTCGCTCTGGTAGGTGTGCTCCTGTTCCTCGTCCAGAATAATCAAGCCCAGGTTTTGCAGCGGCGCAAAGATGGCGCTGCGCGTGCCCACCACGATATCAGCGTTGCCCTGCTGGATCATCCGCCATTGCAGCAGGCGCTCGGTGTTGTTCAGCGCCGAATGCTGCACCGCCAGGCGGCTGCCGAAGGTGGATTTCAGACGGCGGATCATCTGGGGGGTCAGGCTGATCTCCGGCACCAGCACCAACGCCTTGCGGCCAAGTTCCAGCGTCCGCTCGATCAGCTTGAGGAACACCATGGTCTTGCCGCTGCCGGTAACCCCGTGCAGCAGCGCGGCATGCGGGCGGTCATCTTCCAGATCCGGCAGCAGTGCTTCCAGGGCATGCTGCTGCTCCCCCGCCAGGGTGATGGGCTGCGGGTCAAAGGGAATGCTTGCAAAGAGGTCCAGCATTCGATCCTGCCGGCCCTCCTGCAAAACGCCCTTGCGGCACAAGGTATCCAGCGTGGGCTTGGAGATCCCCCGTTCTTCCAGCTGGCTGGCCGTCAGCGGGCCTTGCCGCAGGGCTTCCACTGCCGCCAGCTGACGGGGGCCGGGTTTTGGTTTGGCAGGCAGTTCCCCCGCCAGGGTATAGACCCGCTCCGTCGTGCGGTTCAGGCAGTTCTGCATCACCGGGCGGCCGTTTTCGAGCGTGCAGCGGTACTGCGCCCCATAGGGGATCACCGCCCGGACCGCCTCGAACCAGGTACAGAAAGTCCGCTCTTTGAGGAACCGCACCAGTTCCATCAGATCCGGCGTCAGCCGTGCCTGTTCGGGGGCTGCATCCCACAGAGATTTCAGCCGGGGGGAAGCATTTTCCTGCGTTTCTTCCTGCACTGCCAGCACCACGGCCATGCGGGGCTTGTCGCCCCGCCCAAATGGCACCAGCACCAGGCTGCCGGGCCAGACCCGCCCCTGCATCGGCGGCGGGATGCGGTAGGAATAGCGTTTATCGAAGTGTATAGTCGCGTTGTCTACCGCGACCTGCGCGATTTGCCGGGTCATTCGTCCTTCCCGTGTTTCAGCCGGAACTGAATGATGGAATACAGGCTGTCGGCGCAAGTCTCCACCTGCACGTTGACCACATGCTCGTCATAGTCCACCGAATTGGCGATCTCGGTCTCGGCGCGCTTGAGCCGGCGCTGGATCGTTTCTTCGTTCTCCGTGCCGCGGTTGCGCAGGCGGCGTTCCAGTTCTTCCATATCCGGCGGCAGCACGAAGATCGTCGTCGCGCCGGGGTACATCCGCTTGATATTGCCTGCTCCCTCCACCTCGATGACGAGAATGACGGGGATCCCCAGCGCCATGCGGCCCTCGATCTCGCTGCGCAGCGTCCCGTAATAGTTGCCGCAGTACTGGGTATGTTCCACGATCTGATCCTCGGCCAGATGCTTTTCAAAGTCCGTCCTGGTCATAAAGTGGTAGTTGATCCCGTCTTTTTCCCCCTCCCGGGGCGGACGGGTCGTGGCTGAGACCGTGTGCTGGATCTCCGGGTGTTTTTTCAGCAGGTTGGCCACCACGGTGTCCTTCCCCGTGCCCGACGGCCCCGATACAACGAACAGATACTTTTCACCTTTCATGATTCCTATACCCCTTTATTCTTCCTTTTCTTCCTGCGCAAACCGCCCTGTCACGCTGTCCAGCGGGATGCCGGACAGGATCACATGGTCGGAGTCCATGATCAAAACCGCCTGCGTCCGCCGCCCGTAGGAAGCGTCGATCAGCGCCCCCTTTTCCCGCGCGTCCTGGATCAGGCGTTTGATGGGCGCCGAATCCGGGCTGATGATGGCGATCACACGGTCCGCGTTCACCATATTGCCGAAGCCAATGTTGATAAGTTTCATGGCTGCCCCTTACTCGATGTTCTGGATCTGTTCCCGGATCTTCTCGATCTCGGACTTGAGTTCCACCACCAGCCGGGTGACGGCCACATCCTGGCATTTGGAACCGATGGTATTGGACTCCCGGTTGAGTTCCTGTGTCAGAAAATCCAGCTTACGGCCGATGGGTTCTGCCATCTCCAAAATATCCCGGTACTGGGCCACATGGCTGTGCAGGCGCACAGTTTCCTCGTCGATCGCCGTCTTATCCGCAAAGATCGCCGCTTCGGTAATCAGCCGCGACTCGTCGATGCTGCGGTCCCCCAGCAGTTCCTGCAGGCGGGCATAAAGCTTTTCCGTGTATGCCCGGACGCGGCCCGCGCTGTCCTTTTCGATCTCGCCCACCAGTTTCTCAATGGTCTCCAGCCGCCCCGACACGTCTGCTTTGAGTTTGCCGCCTTCCCGGGCGCGCATGGCCACAAAGGCGTCCAGCGCCTGCTGCGCCACCGACTGCACATCCTGCCACAGTTCCGTTTCATCCGCCGGCGCGGCGGTCTGGGCCAGCACATCGGGGAAACGCGCCAGCATCCCCGCCGTCATATCGTTTTTCAGATCCATCCGCTCTGCCAGAGCGTTCAGTGCCGCCCGGTACCCCTGCGCCAACGGCCAGTTCACCGTGACAACGGTATCTGCCGCCGTGACAGCCTGCACAGTAAGGGTCAGTTCCACTTTGCCGCGGCTGACCCGGGAAGCCACCAGCTGCTTGAGTTTATCCTCCAGAAACATGCAGGAGCGCGGCAGACGAGAGGAATACTCAAAAAAGCGCGCGTTGACGCTGCGCAGTTCCACTTTGATATCCCGCCCGTGCAGCAGCGCCCCCGCGCGGCCATAGCCCGTCATGCTTAAAACCATATCCTGCACCTCACACGTTCCTTGCCGAAAAACATATATTGTATATTGTACTATTTTTACGGGCCGGATGCAAGAAAAAAGGGCTTCTTTCTCCGATTTCCGGCGCTTTTTCACCGCACAGACACAAAAAGCCGCCCCCGCCAGCGGCGGGAGCGGCCTGCAAACATTAGACCGGGTGAGATTTCTTCTCGTAATCGGCATGGAGCGCGTCCACGCCCTGCAGCCGGGCGTTGCGCTTTTCAAAGAATTTGGGCGCGACCTGCGGGAACATGGCGTAGGTCAGCACATCCTCTTCCTGAATGGCGTACTTGGAGGCTTCTTCCTTCAGTTTGTCCATCTCAGGCTCCAGCGTATCGGCAAAACGGCAGGTGATGGGTTCTTCGCCCTTCAAGATGAAGTCGCTGAACTCTTTCTTGATGGGGGCCGGGGTCTTGCCGTAGTCGCCATGGACCAGGCCCTTGAATTCCTTCGTGACCATCTTGTAGCGCTCGCCCAGGATCACGTTGAACACAGCCTGAGTGCCCACGATCTGGCTGGTGGGGGTGACCAGCGGCGGATACCCTGCATCCTCGCGCACACGGGGGATCTCCGCCAGCACTTCGTCCAGCTTGTCCTCCTGCCCGGCGTCTTTCAGCTGCTTGAGCATGTTGGAGAACATGCCGCCCGGCACCTGGTACAGCAACGTGTTGGCGTCGACGCCCAGGGACTTGGGGCTGATCTGGCCGTTGGCGATGTACTTTTCGCGCAGTTTGGCGAAATAGGCGCGCACAACGTTGAGCTGGTTCAAATCGAGGCCCGTATCGTAGTCGGTGCCCTGCAGGGCGGCGACCAGACTCTCGGTAGGCATGTGGGAAGTACCCAGCGCCAGCGGGCTCATGGCGGTGTCCACGATGTCGGCGCCCGCCTCGATGCCCTTGAGGATGGACATGGAAGCCAGACCGGCAGTGTAATGGCTGTGAATGTCCACCGGGATGCTGACGGTGGATTTCAGCTCTTTGACCAGGTCATAGCAGGTGTACGGCTTGAGCAGGCCCGCCATGTCCTTGATGCAGATGGAGTCGGCGCCCATCTCTTCCAGCGTCTTTGCGTACTGTGCAAAGTACTCGTTGTTGTGCACCGGGCTCAGGGTGTAGCTGATGCATGCCTGGACGTGCGCGCCTTCCTTGTTGGCCGCCTGGATGGCCGTCTGCAGGTTGCGCGGGTCATTCAGCGCGTCAAAAATGCGGATCACGTCGATGCCGTTGGCCACGGATTTCTGTACGAAGTACTCGACCGCGTCGTCGGCATAGGGGCGGTACCCCAGCATGTTCTGGCCGCGGAACAGCATCTGCAGCTTCTGGTGCGGCAGTTCTTTGCGCAGGATGCGCAGGCGCTCCCACGGGTCCTCGTCCAAAAAGCGGATGCAGGAGTCAAAGGTCGCGCCGCCCCAGCATTCCACCGAGAAGTACGGGATCTTGTCCATCTCCGGCAGGATCGGGCGCATTTCGTCCATCGTCATGCGGGTGGCAAGCAGCGACTGGTGCGCGTCGCGCAGAACGACCTCGGTAATTTGGATCGGTTTCTTAGCCAATGTCTTTCACCTCGCTATTTATTCAATCAGTTCATGGTGCACAGCAGCGTGCCGGAATCCACCACATCGCCCTTGCGGACGTCCACGCTGGCGACGGTGCCGTCCTGCGGGGCGCTGATCTCGTTTTCCATCTTCATGGCTTCGAGGATCAGCAGCGTATCGCCGGCCTTGACGGAATCGCCCGGCTTGACGCGCACATCCAGGATATTGCCCGGCATCGGCGCATTGACGGCCACCGCGCCGGCGGTCCCGGCAGGAGCCGCCGGTTCGGCAGCGGGGGCCGGAGCGGGCGCTGCCGCAGGAGCCGGGGCAGGAGCAGCCGCGGCAGGCGCAGCGGGTGCAGCAGGAGCCGCAGCAGAGGCCACGCCCTCTTCCACGGTAACGTTGTAAGCGACACCATTGACAGTAACGATCAGGTTTTTCATAGGAAGATCCTCCTTAAAAAGTCAGAACATGAGATTCACTGTGCGCCCAGGCTCACAGCGTGATATTGCCATGCTTCTTGGCCAGACGGACTGCGCGCTTGCTGGCCAGCATATCCAGCGCCTGCGCCACCGCGCCGCGCACACCGGCCGCATCGGCGACTGTATCCGCCGCGCCGCTGCAGGCTGCCGCTTCCGCGCCGCAGACCTCCCTGGCATAAGCCGCCGCCTTTTCCCTGGTCGCATCGGCAATGTTATCCGAGGCATAGATCTCATCCTTGTACAGGACGCTCACCGCCGTCTCCGGGGCAAGCGGGGCAATGGTGCAGCCCTTGACCGCAACGCGCCAGTCTGCGCAGGCGCCAAAGACGGTATAAACCGGCCCTACCGCCTCACCGGCCAGCACCGCAACCTTGACCGTGGTGGCCTCCGCGTAAACGCCCGCCATGCGGGCCGCCTGACGGATGCCGCCCGCCTGGTCATCGCCTTCGCTCTTTACAAAGCCTTCGCTGTTCACGACCGTCACGACGGGGATACTGTATGCATCGCACAGGCGGACGAAACGGGCCGCCTTGGCCGTGCACTTATGGCACAGCGCCGCTTTCTCCGTCGCAACAATGCCCACCGCACTGCCGTTGATGGTTGCCAGCGCTGTAACGATGTGCTTGCCGTAACCGCTGTACAGTTCCACTGCGCTGCCGGTATCAGCCAGCGCTTCCACCGCACCCGCGGCCGTATATTTTGCCACATTCAGCGTTTTGCCGGAGGGTTCGAAGTCGAACAGAACCGGCCCTGCCAGGTTGTTTGCAGGCAGCAGCGCCACAACGCCTGCGGCGCGCTTGGCCGCCTGCACCGCGTCGGCTGCAACCACAGCCGCCACGCCGGCCTTGGCGGCAAAGGCCGCCGAACCGGCGCCGCTCACGCTGTCCTGCGCGGTAAACGGCGCGTTCAAAAACAGTTCCGCGTCCTCCGCCATAATGCAGACATCCGCCGCCGCCGCATGGATGGCGCTGGTGCCCGCGCAGGTGCCGGTGACCACCGCGATCTGCGGTACAACGCCGGAGACCCGGGCGATCTGCGCCGTCAGCGCCGAAGTGGCCTTGAGCAGTTCAAGACCGCCGTCCAGTTTGGCGCCGGAAGCATTGTAGAACGTCACAACGGGCGCACCGGTCTGTGCGGCCATTTCCAGTACATGGATCTTCCGTTCAATGTCCTGCACCGTGACGGGTTCGCCGTTTTCATATACGGCGTAGACGCTCTGCCCGTTCGCGCAGCCGTATGCCGCGCTGACGGCGCCCTCCGTGTACAGCGGCATGGAACTGCCGTCATCGAAAAAGGCTGCAAGGATCTCTGCCTTGCCGGGTTTGTTTGCTGCCATACAGCGACCTCCTAATGGTATAAGACTGACTGTTTTTTGTAAAAATGTTTATGAAAATATATCATTTGGCACAATTATACTACTTTGTCCAAGCTTTCACAAGTAGAAAGTTGTGGATTTCCGGGTGGTTTTCCCGCATTGTTTTTGTCACTCTTCCCCACCCTGCCGGATCGGTCCCGGACGGCGGCCGGCCGGCTGCGGGCGGGCAGGCGCCGGGCGGGCATTTTTCTGTGCAGCATTGCGCAACGCGCTGACCTCGGACCTTTTCAGTTCCCGGTACTCGCCCGGCTGCAGCATGCCCAGCTTCACAGGGCCTTCGGCGCTGCGTTTCAGACGCACCACCTGCAGCCCCACCGCCGAACACATACGGCGGATCTGCCGGTTGCGCCCTTCGTGCAGGGTGATCTCCAGCACCGTCCGCCCGGGTTCATCCGATAGCACATGGATCACACAGGGCTGTGTGCGGACGCCGTCATCCAGTACCACGCCGGACGCCATCTGCACGATCTGTTCTTCAGTGGCCCGGGGGTTCACAGTGACGCGGTACAGCTTGCCTACCCCACCCGAGGGATGGGTCAGCAGGTTGATGAACGCACCATCGTCGGTCATCAGCAGCAGGCCTTCGCTGTCTTTGTCGAGGCGGCCTACCGGGCGCAGCATGGCCGGCACATCCGCCACCAGGTCCATGACCGTCTTGCGCCCGCGGTCGTCGGAGCGGGTGGTCAGATACCCGCGGGGCTTGTGCAGCATAATATAGGTATACTGCCGCTTACGTACAATGCGGACGTTTTTCCCGTCGATGGAGACTTTGTCGTAGTCGGGGTCCATCTTGTCCCCCAGGCCCACCGGGTGCCCGTTCACTTTTACCTTGCCGGCCGCGATCAGGCGCTCCGCCTCCCGGCGGGAACAGATCCCCTGATCGGCCAGTACTTTCTGAATCCGTTGTTCTGCCATGTGTACTCCTTATGCTTCCGGCGCGCCTTCCCCGGGCTTGTCCCGTTTCAGACTGGCCGTGATCTTTTCGATCAGTTCCGGCAGCGCCGCGATGGCGTTGTCCACCGCAGTGACCTTCTCGATCAGCTGCACCGTGCGGACGTTCCCGCCGGAAATGACAAGAAACGCCACCGGCGTGACCGAAACGCCAGCCCCCGTGCCGCCGCCGAACATCTGCTTTTCCGCTTTCGGCGCCACATCGGAACCGCCCGAAGCAAAGCCGAACGTAACGCGGGACACCGGGATGATAGTGGTGGCCGCATCCACATGGATCGGGTCCCCGATGATCGTGCTGGTATCCACCATTTCGCGGATCTTGTCGATGGTAACGCCCATCAGCCCTTCAATCGGATGTTCTGCCATAATAACTCCTCCCAAATGTTATCAAAATCAAACGGTACTCTCCCGGGGCGCAGGCTGTAGCAGCGGATCTTTCCAGATGCGGTACAGCAGATGGAACATCAGCGCCGCACAGGCGGACACCGTAAAACTGATCTCGCGCTCTTGCCGCCGCTGCCCGGTAAAATCCGGCTCCAGGCACAGGCGGTCGCTCTGCAGGTGGAGCATCTGCTGTGCCGCAGCCAAAGCGGTATTCAACGCCGAAAGCGCCGCGCCATAGGCAATGGCGGTCCGGGATGCATCTTCACAGGTGACCGTCCAGAACACGTTCAAATGCCGCACCCGGACCTTAAAAAAGGAATGACGGTCCAGCCAGCGCATATGTTCCCATGCGCAGTGCAAAAGCGCCTGCGGGTCGTCCTCCAGAAGCGTAAGCACCCGTTCCACACGGCCGATCGCCCCGGCCGGGATCTGCGGCGTCTCCTCCTCTTCGGCGGGGACCGGCTCCGCCGCCGGTGCAGCCGGAGCGCTATCCGGCAGCGGCGTTGATGCAGATCCCGGGCGTGACGCTCGGCCGGAAGCCGCCGACTGCGAAGCGGCCGTTGTGCCGGGCTGCGAAGGCCGCGGTCTGCCGCCCGCGGGCGCGGCGGGCCTTTTCAGGTGAAACGACCAAAAGGTACGGCGCAACGGGCCGTAGACTGCTTTCAGCCGGATCCGGCCCGCGCGGTATTCCACTGCAAATCCCAGCGGAAGCAGCAGTGCCGCCGCCAGCAGCAAAAGCAGGGCCGCCAACAGGGCCAGCAACACCTTCAGGATCATCAAGACTACAGGCATCGCCGCTCACTTCCATTCCAGTTGTTCGGCCTGCTCTTCCCCATCAGCCATGGGCGCTTCCTGCACGTCCCCGGCCGCCGCATCCTCCGCAACTTCGTCGTGCAGCGGCGGCAGGTCTTTTAAGCCGCCCAGCCCGAACACGCGCAGAAACGTATCGGTGGTCTGGAAGGCCACCGGGCGCCCCGGCAGGTCCAACCGGCCGGCTTCTTCGATCAGGCCCTTTTCCAGCAGTTTGGTCACGGTGGAAGAAGAATCCACCCCGCGCACCTGTTCGATAAAACTGCGCGAAACCGGCTGGTTATAGGCGATCACCGCCAGCACTTCCAGCGCCGCGGGCGAGAGCGGCGCGTTGCGGCGGGTATCCAGGACCCGTTTGACGACTTCCCCGTAGTAGGGCCGCGTCGTCATCTGCCAGCGGTCCGGCTCAAAGTGCAGGATGGCCAGACCGCTCTCCTGCTCGTCATAGCGCTGCTGCAGGCCGTGCAGCAGTTCTTCCGTATCCTGAGCGGAAAGGCGCAGGGCATCCGCCAGACGCTCGGTCTCCACCGGCTCGGCATGGGCAAAAAGCATCGCTTCCAGCGCGCCGGTCTGCTGTGCTTCATTCACGGGCAGCGCCCTCCTTTCTTCTGTGATGGCTGCGGTCAAGATCCAGCGTGCCGTTATCCTCCACGCGGACCCGGCCCGCGCGGATCAGTTCCAGCAGCGCCAAAAAAGTCGCCACATTGGTGCTGCGGCTTTCCTCCCGGCTGAACAGCTGGCCGATGCGGCTCAGGCTGCCCCGCAGAAGCCCCCGCAGCATGTGGGAGACCCTGCTCGCCACCGAAACGAACGGCGCGGTGACCAGCGGCTCAAACCGGTCCTGCGTAGGCCTGCGCTTGCGCAGACTGCGCCCCATCAGGCCGAACCAGGCCTGTACCAGAAGGTTTGGATCATGGCGGCGGGTATATTCAGCCGCGCCGACCAGCGGCATGGGTTCACGCACCGCCGTGTACAGATCCCGCGCCCGACTGCCCAGGCTGGCAGCCACCTCTTTACAGGCGCTGTATTCGATCAGGCGCCCGGTCAGTTCCGCCTTCATACGCTCTGCCTCCGGGCTGCGGGGCAGCAGCAGCGCGCTTTTCATCTGGACCAGATGCGCCGCCATATCGATAAACTCACTGGAGACCTCCATCCGGTCTTCTTGCAGCGTATGGATCGCCGCCGTATACTGGTCGATCAGTTCCATGATGTTCACATCATAGAGGTTCATCTTGTTTTTGCCGACCAGATAGAGCAGAAGGTCCAGCGGTCCCTCAAATTCTTCCAGTTTGAACGTCAGCGTTTCTTGCAACTTTACCCCCACAACATCTCTACAAACCCTGTGCTGTCCGCCAGAAAATTCCACATCACATTGACCAGCACCGTGAGCGGGACGTCCAGCGCCCCCAGAAACACCAGCAGCAGCACCGCCAGCATGATATACCGCTCGTACTGCATGGCCTGGAAATACAGCCGCCTGGGCAGGAACACATAGAAAATACGGCTGCCGTCAAAAGGCGGAATCGGCAGCAGGTTGAACACTGCCAGGCTCAGGTTCATCACGATCATATCATACAGCAGCAGCGACAGCACCGCCATCAAGCGGCTCTGCTGCGCTGCCGCGCTGTAAAGGACGATCTTGTACAAGATCATCGAGCCCCAGGCCAGCAACAGGTTGGACAGCGGGCCTGCGGCGGCAGAGATCGCCATGCCCAGCTTGGGGTCCTTATAATTTCGCGGGTCGATCCCCACCGGCTTTGCCCAGCCGACGCCGCCCAGCAGCATGCACAGCGCCCCCAACGGGTCGAAATGGCGGATTGGGTTCAGGGAAAGCCGCCCGGCCCGTTTGGCCGTATCGTCCCCCAGCCAGGAACTGACCAGGGCATGGGCCGCCTCGTGGAAAGGGATGGCCACCAGTACGACCACCGCCCGCAGCAGATACCGCAGGATCTGGTACGGTGACAACAAGCCGTTCAATCTATGCACCACCCCGTTTGAATTTCATCTTATTATATCGTACAAAATGGCGCAAAACAAGCCCTGATGCCCGAACTGTACGCCACTTTTGCCCGGATTTTGTCCCGCTGCGCGTATTCACAAAAAAAGCGCAAGTTTTTTATGGAAAAGACTTGCAATTCCGAAAAAAATTCGCTATAATAGTACAGCTATTGAAAAGGAGGTGCAAGCAATTATGGCCAAATGTTCTTGCTGTGGCAAGGGTGTTACGTTCGGTATCAAGGTTTCCCACTCCCATCGTCGGAGCAACCGTACCTGGAACCCCAATGTCAAGCGCGTGAAGGCGATCGTGGACGGTTCCCCGAAGTATATCTACGCCTGCACCCGCTGCCTGCGCTCTGGTAAAGTTACCCGCGCGGTCTGATTGGAAAGAAAAATTGCCGGTCACCTCGCGTGATCGGCTTTTTCTCTTTTTTATGGAAAATGACAAGGAGGACGGCATGCTGCCACGCGACCCGATCATTCTGTTCAGCTATGTAAACACCAAACTGCGCGACCGCGACCCCAGCCTGGACGCCTTCTGCGAAGAAGAAGGCGCCGACAAAGCCGCCCTGTGCGCGGCTCTTGCGGAAGTCGGGTATGCGTACGACCCTGTGCGGAATCAGTTTGTGTGAGTCCGCCTTGTGAGAGAGGAAGTAACGCCACCACCATGAATTTCATTTTTGTCAGCCCTCATTTTCCCAAGACTTACTGGAATTTCTGCGACCGCCTGCACCGTAACGGCGTCAACGTTTTGGGGATCGGCGACGCGCCTTTTGAAGAGATCCCTTCCGAACTCAGGCACTGCCTGACGGAGTATTACCGTGTCGGCGACTTGGGCAACTACGACGAAATGGTGCGTGCCGTCGGTTATTTCACCTTTCACTATGGAAAGATCGACTGGCTGGAATCGAACAACGAATACTGGCTTGAGATGGACGCTCAGCTGCGGACCGATTTCAACATCACCACCGGCGCTCAGAACGACTTTATCGCGCGGATCAAGTTCAAGAGCCGGATGAAAGAAGGGTACCGGGCTGCAGGCGTGCCGGTGGCCCGTCACCACATGGTGAGCACGCTGGACGCCGCCCGGGACTTCATCCGCGAGGTCGGTTACCCGGTAATCGTCAAGCCGGACAACGGCTGCGGCGCCGAGGCCACTTACAAACTGCGGGACGAAACCGACCTGCGGGCCTTCTACGCCGAACCGCCTTCTGTGCCCTATATCATGGAAGAATATATCAGCGGGACCATCGTCAGCTTTGACGGCGTGGCAGACTCCCACTGTGTACCGTTGTTCTATACGTCCAACGTATTCCCCACCCCCCTGCTGGACATCGTGAGCCGGCAGGGCGACCTCGCCTACTGGACGCAGAAAAAGGTCCCCGCCAAGCTGAAAGACGTGGGCTTCCGCACCATCAAAGCCTTTGGCGCCAAAAGCCGGTTTTTCCATTGTGAATTTTTCCGGCTGGACGCCGACAAACCGGGGCTTGGCAAAAAGGGCGATTATGTGGCGCTGGAAGTCAACATGCGTCCGGCCGGCGGTTACACGCCGGATATGATCAACTATGCAAACTCGGTAGACTGTTACCAGATTTGGGCCGACATGGTCTGCTATGATGAAGTGCGGAACCTGGACCTGAACGGCCCCAAGTATTTCTGCGTGTATGCTTCCCGCCGCGACTGCCATACCTACCGGCATTCCCACGAAGCGATCCTGGCCCGCTACGGTACTCGTATGAAAATGTGCGACGTTCTTCCCCCCGCCCTGCGCCTGGACATGGGCGACCGCATGTATACCGTCAATCTGCGCACCGAAGCCGAGCGGGACGCCTTCATCCGTTTCGTGCAGGAACGCGCCTGACCCCTGACCCGAACGATACGGCAAAGCCCCGGCGCGGTGCATGTATTGCACCGCGCCGGGGCTTTATCCATCGTTTTTGCCTTCCGGGCCGTTCAAAAATAGCGCCGGACCCGCTTGCAGTACTGCGCATAGGGTGCGCCGAATACAGCAAGGCACTCCCTTTCCTCCGCGCGAATGATCCAATGGGCGGCCAGCTGGAAAACGTCCTTCCGCCTGCGGACACGTCCCCTGCGGATACACCGCCTTTACTGCCGTTCCACCACCACAACGGAATCCTTCCCGTAGTAAGGCGTCAGTCCCCACAGATCCGGCCCCACCGACACATCGGTGTAAAACAGCAGCCAGGGCCGTTCTTCCGCGCCCAGCGGGCTGATCGCCACATCCGACTGCGACGGGTCGGACAAGGCCGCCTCCCGCGCATCCAGCGCAGCGGCAAAGCGGGATGCTTCGCCGCTGGCAAGTTCATAGCAGGCTTCCAGGCTGGTGGCAAAGTAGTTGTCCTGCCCTTCCTTGACCGTATGGCTGCCGATGCACGCCATACATACCAGCATCGCCAGCGCCAGACCCGGCAGATAGCGGCCATGCTTTTCCAAAAAGCGTTCGGCATTTCTCAGCATATGCCCCCGGACCCGTTCCACCCAGCCGAAGAACAGAAATTCCGTCACGGCCAGCCCCAGCACGAAGGTCATCCAGACCACGTTCAAGAGCCGCCCCGCGCCGATGCCGCCCATGGTGTAAGACGGCAAGAAGATCATGGCCCACATCAGAAGGAATGTCCCCCCCAGTCCCAGCCAGGGACGGCGGAACATACGGTCCGGCACCCGGGCGCTCCGGGCCAGGCGGCACAGCGGCAGCGCCAGCAGCAAAAGCAGGCACAGCAGCGGCACATCCAACCAGCGGACCCATTCCAGCGCCGCCAGGACAAAACTTTTGACGGCCGCCTCCAGAAAGCCGGCCCCGCCAAAACCATCCGCCCGCACCCGTGTGCCCGGCGCGGTGACATTGACGGCCAGCCCCACCGCAGCCGCCAGGAAGGCAGGCACGTTCCAGAAATTCCTGTGCCGTGCGCATAGCACCACGGCCAAAAGCAGCACGAGAACGTTCAGTTCCCCCACCACCTGATGGCCGCCGCCGATGACCAGGCTGCTCACTATGCCGCCCCCTGCCAGCGCCACGCGGCGGCGCCGCGCACATTCCCCGGGGTCCGCCAACGCAAAAGCCAGACATGCGTTCAGAACAGCCAGCGCGAAATAGGGCTGGTAATTCATTGCCCCGTTGAACCAGTACAGCCCCTCCACCGGGGCCGGCATTCCCTGCACGAAGGCGAACAGCAGCAGGACTGCCAGCGCCAGCGGCAGATACTTCTGCGCCGGTTCCAGCCGCCGCACGACCAGCCGCGCACCGGCGTACAGGCACAGGAAGAGCGGCAGCAGCACGCAAACAAACGTCAGGCCATACCACTGGTTGCCGAAAATACCGGGCTGCAGCGCCAGCACAAAGCCGGAGACATACAACCCCTGCCAGTGATTGAAATAGTAAACGGTGGTCTCCCACGCGGCCTGCAGCAGACGCATCAGGTCGAATCCATACTGCTGCACCACCGCATGGGTGCGCGCCGCATAGACATAGTCGTCCGCCGAAGGCCGCGCATAGAACGCCAATACGATCGCAGGCAGCAAAAGGACCAGCACCACCGCCAGAAAACGGCGCCGCCAGCGCTTCTGCATCCCTGTATCATGCCAAAAGTCCATACCGTAATTCCTTCCGGGCCAGCCGCTTACGGATTCCCGAGGATCTTTTGCAGGAAGTAGACCCACTGCTTTTCCCACCAGGGCCAGTCGTGGGAAACGTCCAGACCCCAAATATCCACGATGGGATGGATCCCCTTGCTTTCCAAAATACCCTGAAGTTCTTTGGTAGAGGCCAGCAGATCCCCCTCCCAGGCGCCCTGGCCACAGCACAGGATGAATTTGTCCGCCTGCTCATAGAGTTTCTTGTAAGGGTGATCGTCCGGGAAATTCCGCATGTAGTCACAGGGGGAATTGCGGTAGACCAGATCGTCCATGTAATCCCCAAAGAACATCCGGGAGGAATACAGGCCGCTCAGCGCGATGGTCCCATTATACAGATCCGGCCTGCGCAGGTAAAAATTCACCGCATGGCCGCCGCCCATACTGGCGCCGCCCACCAGGATGCGGCCTTCATGATCCGGCCCCTGCTCACGGTTGATCGCCCGCACACGGGGGGTCAGTTCTTCGCATACATAGTTGTACCAGCGTTCCTGCATCTCGATCCGCGGGCGCTCCGGGCCGTGGTTGTCCCAGCTTTCCGGGTCGATGCTGTCTGCTGTAAAGATCTGCAGCTTGCCCCGGTCGATCCATGGAGCCGCAGCATTGCACATGCCGTGGTCCTCCCAATCGTAGAAACGGCCGCTCTGACAGGGGAAAATGATGACAGGCCGTCCGGCGTGGCCGTAAACCTTAAATTCCATCATCCGGTTCAGATACCGGCTGTATTCCTTATAATAGCGGATCTGCATGGCAGTTCCCTCCTACTTTCTCACTTATAGAAAAATCGTTTATTCAGATCCAAAAAGCCCACCAGCGCGTGCATAGGACCGCTGGTTGACGTTTTGAACACCCAATAATAAGCAAGGGCAAGCGCTTCCCGCAGATAGCACGGCAGCACGCTGCGCCACGGCGTGGAAGCCGGAAGCGAAGTAACGCTTGTAAAACCCGCGCGCCGGGCATATTCCCCGGCCCGGTAGCAGTGAAAACTGTTGGAGACATAGACGATTGGGGTGGCCTCGCTCATGCCGTGCTCTTTCAGCAGATCCAGCGAAAACAGGAAGTTTTCTTCGGTGGAAGTCGAGCGGTTTTCCGCGATCACGCGCTCCTGGTCCAGTCCTTTCGCGATCAAGTAATCTCGCATGGCCTGACCTTCCGGCACCCATTCGTCACGCCCCTGTCCGCCGCTGGTCACCACCAGCATATCCGGGTGTGCCGCCGCGTACTCATATGCCTTGTCCAGCCGGTAACGAAGCAGCGTGCTGGGCTGGTCGCGCCGCAGCCCGGCCCCCAGCACCAGGATCGCCTGCTCCCGCCCGGTGGGCGGGTTCGCGTAGCCGCTGACGGCCACGAACCCGATGAGCAGCGCATACGCTATGGCCAGGATCACCAGTGCCCAGCCGGTCACACGGCCCGACAAAGGCCCCCGGAACCATTGGAAAAGCGGTTTATGCCAGACGGCAAGCACAACGGCTGCCGCCGCCAGCAACCAAACCATCAGGTTTCCCATATTGAAGTTGCTGGTCAGCGCCAGACCGATGGAATATGCCACCAGCGCCGCCGCCGTACAATACAAAAGGGTCAGCGCCATCTTACCGGCGAATCTCATCATACACCCCGCAGCCCGCGGCGCAGTACGGGACATCCAGACAGCGGCAGACGGTGTCTGCAATGGTGGCAAAGCTGTAACGCGTGTGCAGGTTGACACCCGGGCGGATCTCCTCCCCGCAGATCAGGAACGGCACATATTCCCGCGTATGGTCGGTCGTTTTTGTGTAACTGGGATCGCAGCCGTGATCGGCCGTGACCATCAGCACATCGCCGGGACGCATTCTGGCGCGGAAGGCGGGCAGCCAGTCGTTGAATTCCGCCGCAGCCGCCGCATACCCGGCCACATCGCGGCGATGGCCGTACAGCATGTCAAAATCGACCAGGTTGACGAACGCCAGGCCCTCAAAATCACGGTCTGCCAGTTCCAGCGTCACTTGGAGGCCCTCGGTATTGCCGCTGGTACGGATGGTCTCCCCAATGCCTTTGCCGGCAAAGATGTCATGGATCTTGCCCACGCCGATGGTCGCTTTGCCCGCGGCCTGCAAAGCGTCCAGCATCGTGTCGCGAGGAGGCACCAGGCTGTAGTCATGCCGGCGGGAAGTACGGGTAAAGTTTTCCCGGCTGTCGCCCACAAACGGGCGGGCGATGACGCGGCCCACGCCGTATTTTCCCGTCAGCAGTTCCCGCGCCTGCTCACAGATCTCATACAGTTTCGGCACCGGCACAATGGCTTCATTGGCAGCGATCTGGAACACGCTGTCGGCGGATGTATAAACGATCAGCGCGCCGGTGCGGGCATGTTCTTCGCCATAGTCGCGGATAACTTCCGTGCCGGAATAGGGTTTGTTGCACAGCACTTTATAGCCGGTCCTGGCGGTGAATGCATCCAGCAGTTCCTGCGGAAACCCGTTCGGGAAAGTGGGCAGCGGCTCCGCGCTCAAAAGCCCGGCGATCTCCCAGTGGCCGATGGTCGTATCTTTCCCGGCACTGGCTTCCCGCAGTCGGGCAAAACTGCCAACCGGCTGTGCAGCCGGCTGCCCGCAGGTGACGCCGTCAAGGTTGAAAAGGCCCAGTTCGGCCAGATGCCGCCCTTTGAAATTGGGATGTGCCGCGATCGCCGCCAGGGTATTGGTGCCGGCATCCCCGAACTGCTCGGCATCCGGCTCCGCGCCGATCCCGAAGCTGTCCAGCACGATCAAAAAGACTCGTTTTGCCATAGTGCGATGTTCTCCTGTCTGAAAAAATAAAAGGCTGCTGCATTTGTGTTTCATTATACCCGAAACGCCTGCAAAAGTAAAATGGTAAATTGCCGGGCTCGCGCACGCCGTCGCAAAAAGGGGTAAAATGTAGGTAAAAGCCGGTCGAAAGGGCTTGTCTATTTGCCGCAAAGTGTATTATAATGATTTCATACATTGTTAAGATTTGAAAGTGAGCTATGGAGGCATTTGTGTATGCGTAAAACAAAGATCGTTTGTACTCTGGGACCTTCTACGGACCGCCCCGGCATTCTGCGCCAGTTGTTGGAAAACGGCATGGATGTTGCCCGCTTTAACTTTTCCCATGGCGACTACAAGGAGCACAAAGGTCGTCTGGATACGCTGCGTGCCCTGACGGCTGAAATGGATCTGCCCGTTCCGGCCATGCTGGATACCAAGGGCCCCGAGATCCGTCTGGGCGAGTTTGCCAACGGCACCGAAAACCTGACCGCCGGCCAGCATTTTACGCTGACCACCCGCAACGTGGAAGGCACCAGCGAGATCTGTTCCGTCACTTACAAAGACCTGCCTCATGACGTGGAGCCCGGCGGCCGCATCATGCTGGACGACGGCCTGATCGAGTTGAAGATCGACGAGGTCACCGACACCGATATCCACTGCACCGTGCAGAACGACGGCGTCATCAAAACCAAAAAAGGCGTTAACGTACCCGGCGTTCATCTGTCGATGCCCTACATGAGCCAGCGTGACCGCAACGACATTCTGTTCGGCATCGAACAGGGCTTTGACCTGATCTCCGCCAGCTTCACCCGCAATGCGAAGGACATCATGGAGATCCGTCACCTGCTGGACGAGCACAACTGCACGATGCGCATTATCGCCAAGATCGAAAACCAGGAAGGCATCGACAACATCGACGAGATCCTGACGGTCGCTGACGGCATCATGGTCGCCCGCGGCGATATGGGTGTCGAGATCGACTTTGCGGAGATCCCTGCGATCCAGAAGCACCTGATCGACCGCGCCATGCGCGCCGGCAAGATCTGCATCACCGCCACCCAGATGCTGGATTCCATGATCGTCAACCCGCGCCCCACCCGTGCCGAGATCACCGACGTGGCCAACGCCATCTATGACGGTACCGGGGCCATCATGCTTTCCGGCGAAACGGCCGCAGGCAAATACCCCGTGGAGGCGCTCAAGGCCATGTCCACCATCGCCATCACGACCGAAGCCGATTCCAATTTTGACATGCTGGTCCACCACACCGGCTCCCTGGACACCCACCTGACCATCAGCGCGGCGGTCGGCCATGCAGCCTGCACCACTGCCGCCGACATCGGCGCTTCCGCCATCATCTCCGCTTCCAAGAGCGGCGAAACGGCCCGCCTGCTGAGCCGCTTCCGCCCGGACACGCCCGTCATCGCCTGTGTGCTGGATGAGCGCACCCGCCGCCAGATGAATGTGTACCGCGGCGTCACCCCGCTGCTGATGGACTACGCCAATTCCACCGATGAACTCATCAGCATGTCGGTGGCCGCAGCCGAGAAGGCCGGTCTGGTCCATTCCGGCGACCTGGCAGTCGTTACGGCCGGCGTCCCGGTCGGTATTTCCGGCACTACCAACATGATCAAGATCCACATGGTCGGTGATTCGCTGCTGGCCGGCGTTGGCATCGGCCAGCACAATGCCAAAGGTGAAGTCTGCGTGTGCCGCAACACTGCAGAAGCCGCCAAGAAATTCAAGCCCGGCCAGATCCTGGTCGTTCCCTTCACCACCAACGATGCGCTGCCCTACATGCGCGAGGCGGCCGGCATCATTGCCGAAGAAGCCGGCACCAACAGCCATTCCGCCATCGTCGGGCTGACGCTGGACAAGGCGGTCATCGTCGGCGCCACCAATGCCACCCGGACGCTGAAAGACGGCATGACCGTTTCCATGGACTGCGTGCGCGGCGTGGTACAGGCCATGGCCGACTGAGGCAGCCGCTATGGAACGCATTGCAAGTTTTTGTGTCGATCACACACGGCTGATGCCCGGCATGTATCTTTCGCGCCGGGATGGCGCCGACGGTGAGATCCTGACTTGGGATATTCGTATGAAGCGCCCCAACCAGGGGCAGTACCTCTCCCCTGCCGCCGCCCATACGATCGAACATCTGTTCGCCACGTTTGCCCGCAACAGCAAATACGGCAAGCATGTGGTCTATGTTGGGCCGATGGGCTGCCTGACCGGGTTCTATCTGCTGACGACCGGCCTTACGGATGCCGAGGCACTGGATCTGGTGCGCAGTGCTTTTGCCTGGATGGCCGCTTACGACGGCGAGATCCCCGGCGCTTCGGCCGTTGAATGCGGGAATTATCGGATGATGGATCCCGCAGCCGCCCGCGCGGAGGCCGCCGCCATGCTGCCGGTACTGGATGCCCTGGATCCTGACCATCTGCGCTATTCAAACAGCTAAAAGCTAAAAGCGGGAGACCACCGATGGTCTCCCGCATCTTGTATCCCACAAGCAGCAGCGCCCCCGCCGCAGCGGGGGCGCTATTGTTTTTCTACTCAGATCAGAGCGGCGGTGATCAGCGCCATCTTGTAGACTTCTTCGGCATTGCAGCCACGAGACAGGTCGTTGATCGGCGCGTTCAGGCCCTGCAGGATGGGGCCGTAAGCCTCAAACCCGCCCAGGCGCTGTGCGATCTTGTAGCCGATGTTGCCGGCATTGATATCCGGGAAAATAAAGGTATTGGCGTAACCGGCCACCGCAGAACCGGGGGCTTTCAGCTGGCCCACTTCCGGGGCGACCGCCGCGTCGAACTGCAGTTCACCATCCACCTTCAACTCGGGATGCGCTTCCTTCACGCGCTCCGTGGCATTGCGCATTTTGTCTACGCTGTCGCCCTTGCCGGACCCCTTGGTGGAGTAGGAAAGCAGCGCCACACGGGGGTCGATCCCGAAGACCTGTGCCGTGCGGGCAGTTTCCACCGTGCACTCCACCACTTCGTCCTCACTGGGATCAATATTGATGGCGCAGTCGCCCATTGCCAGGCTTTCCTCGCCGCGCATCAGAATAAAGCAGGAACTCACCGACTTGATGCCGGGTTTGCACTTGATCAGCTGCAGCGCCGGACGGACGGTATCCGCCGTGGAATAAGTAGCGCCACCCAGCAGGCAATCCGCCTTGCCCATTTTCACAAGCATTGTACCGAAGTAGTTGGACTTGGCCAATGCGGCACGGCACTGCTCTTCGGTCATCTTGCCCTTACGCAGTTCCACCATCTTGGCGACCATCTCATCAAAGCCCTCATACGCAGCAGGGTCAATGATCTCTGCACCCGTGATGTCAAAGCTCCCGTCGGCGGCCGCTTTTCTGACAGCTTCCGTCTCCCCCAGCAAGATCACGCGCAGCGTTTTGCCCGCCAGCAGACGGCTGGCCGCAGACAAAATACGTGCGTCGGTGCCTTCCGTAAAAACGATGGACTTGGATTCAGCCCGCAGCTTTTCTTCAAACTTTTCAAAAATGGACATAAAGACAACTACCTCCATATCTTTGGCGCAGAATCCCTCTGCATAGCGTTGACAGCCTCATTATAGCATTGATTTTGACTTTTGCAAAGGAACTGCGCCCCGGCCCTTCCGATTGCGCAAAAAATATGCGAAACCTGACGCAACCGCAAGATATTTCACAAAGTTAATAAAATATCAAACCGTATGACGCATGCTTTTATAGATTCTGACATGGCGGTTCGTAACCGTACGCACGGTAAAACGCCGTGCGGTCGGCTTCACTGCGGACCACAACAGCCTGCAGCAGCTGCCCGGTCTGCGGTTGCCGGAAGCCGATCAGCGTCTCCCCCGTACACACGCTGCTCTGCGTGGCAATGTCCTTTTCGCCCAACCCGGGCGGCGGTTGAAGCAGCGGCTTCTTCCGCTTTTTAAAAAATCCCCGCCACATAGTTGCCTCCTGCCAGCCAGACGCCAATCAGGATCTCAGCGGCCAGGATCAGCGGCATCCCCACCACAAAGTACCAGTGCTTTGTCTTGTGGCGGAAAAGGTACATCCCAACGATCGCGCCGAGGCTCCCGCCCAGCAGCGCCGCCGCAAACAGCGTGCGCTCCGAAATCCGCCACCGGCGCGCCCTTGCCCGCCGTTTGTCCGCCGCCATCAGGCCGAACGATACCAGATTGATACAAACCAGATAAACCAACAGTATTTTCATACCTGCATTATATCCGATTTTTTCCCCTGGGGCAAGAGTATTCCGGGGCACGTCCCTTTTGGCCCTGCCGCTATAGAAACGCAGCGGGCGGCTCCCTCTGCCCAGCTGCAGCCCCCTGGCTTGCAGTACAAAGGACGCTATTGCTGCAAACCCACAAGCGTTTTGCCTTATTCGGTTTTTCCGTCTTCCTGTGTGATCTCACGGTAATCGGGGTTCCCGGACAGGAAGTCTTCGAACGAAATAACCCCCGTACGCGTGTGGACCGCTTCTGTCGTTGCCAGTTCGCCGTCCGCGTCGATATATTCCACCTGCTGCCGCTGTTCGGCAAAAGCGACCGCCAGTTCCTCCTCCCCCTGGGCCAGGATCATAATGGGGCGTTCTGAAGCGTTGCTGACGTATTCCAGCGGGCATTCCTGCACAGCGCCGCTCTCCAGGTCCAGCGCATAGCGTTGGATACGGTCGATCCCCCACGGTCCCCACGCCGTCAGCAGCAAACGCCCCGGCAGCATACGTTCCAGATAAAATATGGTTTCCCCCTGCGAATGAAGGATCTCCTCCGGCCAGACCACCGCCAGTTCCCCGGTCTGGCCGTCCGGCGTCATCCAGTGCAGATCGTCGGGCCGGTTGTCGCTGCACCAGTAAAGACGTCCGCCGTCCCACAGCACCGTCCGCCCCGTGGAACCATAGTGGGAGGTCCAGGTAGTCACATCCCGCTGTTCGCCGGTGTCCGGGGACCAGAGAAAGACGCGGTGCTCGGCCTCCGTCTTGCTCAGTTCCTCCTCGTAGGCGTCGTTCAGCACCCGGGCTTCCTCCTCGGTGGTATCTTCCGGGATATTCAACGGCGGTATCTGCTCCCACTGGATCTGCCAGGCCAGGACTTCCCGCCCGCTGACACCCAAAAAATACTGAGGAGATCCCTCGGGCAGTTCCGCCTGCGGCGTGACGGCGCCGTCCGCCAGCGACACACGCAGCACCCTGCCGTAATACCCGCGTTCCACCTCTTCCATCCACTGAACCACATAGATATTTTCCGCATCGGCACAGAGCACCTGCCCCAGACGATCGATCGACGCCAGTTCACGCCGCTCGCTTCCGTCGCTTTCTGCCAGCCAGAGCGTGGTGGGACCGTTTATCCCTTCGCTCACCCCGTACACGATGGCGCCGTCCTGCAGGGCGTAGACGCCCCGCACGCTCTCATCCGAAAGGAAGCGCCCCTCGCAGGCGTCGCTGTCATGGCTGCATCCCGGCTTACTGCACAATATGCGGTTCTCCGCCGATGCATAGTCCAGAAAATACAATCCGCTGTTCTCTTTTTCCGCCAGCCCTGTGTTGTAAGTTCCCCGGGCCGTATCCGGGCTGGGCAGATACAACGGCAGCCCGGCGGCCGGGTCGGCGGCAGGCGCTGTTTCTGCCGTCGCGGGAACGGCGGAAGGTTCCTGCGCGGCCGGCACACAGCCGTACAGCGCCGTCAGGCAGCCCAAGACCGCCAGCAAGGCAAAGATCCGCTTCATGGTATGCTCCTTTCTTTTCAAAGACTGTGTGACACGGTCAGGTTTCTGCCGCCGAAGAGTTCCACGGCTTTTCCGTCTGCGACTTTGCTTCCAGTGTGAATTGGCCGTCCCGCCAGCGGCAGGCAAGCGCCAGCTGCCCAGCCTGCGACCAGGCGCGCGCGCCTTCCTCCGACGGAAGCGCTTCCCAGTCCGTCAGGGCATCCAGCCCCAGATAACTGCGGTAAGCGTCAAGATTCGGGGCCAGATCGGTGGGGATCTGTGTTGCCGAAACGGTGCAGGAGACGACGCAGTCTGTCTTTTCCTGCCAGCAGGCCGTCACCGCGTACGCGGTCTGCTCCTCTTCCGGCAGCACCAGCCAGGTGGCGCTGGCAAAACCGTTTTCCAGCTTACGGGTCGTATCGGCAGGCTGCTGCGCCATGATCCAGCCCGCCCGCTTTGTTACCGGGTCCGGCAGTGCGCCCGCCGTCGACAGGGCGGCCAGCTTTTCCTGCAGTTCCTGCTGCACCTGCTGTGCGTCCGCCGATGTTTCCAAGGCCGTGGCCGGCGCAAAGCGGTTGCGATACAAAGCGTACGCGAGCGGTACCGCCTGCCCTTGGGCGCCGAGGGCGTCTGCCTGCACCGGGCGCAGGGTGCCCCGCTTTTGCAGCCAGACGTCGCTCCCGGCGCGGTAAACGAACGGCAGCCCCAGCGACAAGAGGCAGACCGCCGACAAGAAAAGCAATACCAGCCGCGTTCCCGTTTGCCTGCTCATGGCGTCACCTCCTTCAATGTGATCCATACCGTTGTGCCCTGCCCCGCTGCGCTTTCGATCTGCAGCCGGGCGCCGTGGGCCTGCGCGATCTGCGCGCAGATGGTAAGCCCCAGCCCGTTGCCGCCGCTCATGCGGGAACGGCTTTTGTCCACCCGGTAGAAGGGTTCCGTCAGTTTGTCCAGTTCCTCCGGCGGGATGCCCGTGCCGGCGTCGGTAACGCCGACGCGCACTCCGTCCGTTGTTTCCTTGTTCCAGAACAGGATCGTCCCGCCCGATTCGTCGGCATGGGCCGCGTTGAGGATCAGGTTGCGCAGCAGCGCCGTCAACAGAGAGCGGTCGGCGCGCACCGCCGCGTCTTTTCCCTCCCACCGCAGCCGTGGCTCCAGTTCCGGCAAGCTGCGGCGCACATCGCCCCAGACTGCGCTCAGTTTCACATCCTGCAGGGCCACGCCCCCCTGCTCCAACCCGAACAGGAGCAGCAGTTCCCGGCTCAATTCCTCCAGACGCTGCGATTCATGGTAGATGTACCCGGCCGCGCGGTGGCGCTTATCCGGGGCCTGTTCCCCGCTGCGCAGCAGATTGGCATAGCCCAGAATGGCCGTCATCGGCGTTTTCAGTTCATGGCTGAAAGCCGCCACGAACCGTTTCTGCCGGGCGCTCTCCTCCCGCAAAGCCTGCACCTGGTTTTCCACAGCTTCCGCCATGGCATTGAACGTGTTGCCCAGGTGTTCCAGTTCGTCCCGGCTTCGGATCTGTACCCGTGCCGTAAGGTCCCCGCGGGACAGCGCCCGGCTCGCCGTTTCCAGCTGACGCAGCGGCTGGGTCAGCAGCCGCGCCACGATCAGGGCCGCCGCACCCACCAGCAGCAGTACGCCGCCCACGCGGAACAGGTCTTGCCGGATCAGACGGTCGCGTTCTGCAAACTGGTTCCCGGCGTCATAGGCGTTGACCAGCCAAAGCGGACGCTCCGCACCCCACATCCGGGTGCAGAGGATCTGGTACGAATCCGTCCCGTCGGCGTGATACAGCACCTGGTGCTCCCCGGCGGCGGCCGCCTCCTGCTGTTTGGCATAGGGGATGGCAAACGGCATCGTGGAATACAGCACCGTCCCCTGTTCCCCCAGTATCGAGAACCAGGTCCGGCCCTTGCCCAAGGCCTGTTCCTGCGCCTCATACTGCTGCATCAGCGAAAGGAACGTTCCGATGCTGTCGTCTTCCGCACCTGCCAGCAGGGCTTCCAGCGTATAACGCTGCTGCATCTGCGCTTCACTGTGGGTCTGCGCCGCCGCCTCCAGTTCCCGGACGAAACTTCGGTGGACCGACCAGGTCCCGCTCACCGAAAGCACCAGGCAGACCGGCAGCACGATCGCCAGCGCTACTTTCTGGGAAAATTTCATGGTTCCTCCTCCAGCAGATAGCCGATTTTGGGCACCGCCCGCAGCTGACTGCCCCACCCCAGCTTTTTGCGCAGGCGGCTGATGTGGATATCCAGTGTGCGGGGCATCACATCGCAGTCCAATCCCCACACACGTTCCAGCAGTACGTCGCGGTACAACGCGATGCCCCGGTTGTAGACCAGCACCATCAGCAGGTCGTACTCCTTGGGTTTCAGGCGGATCTCGGCCCCGTCCCGGGTGACGGTGCGGCTCTCGGGCTGGATCTCGATACCCCAGACCCGGATCGTCTGCCTGCGCCGCCCGGTGTGGCGCATCAGGCCGTCCACCCTTGCCAGCAGTTCCTCCGCCGCAAAAGGCTTGACGATGTAATCATATGCCCCTGCGCGCAGGCCGCGCACCCGGTCCTCCACCGACGCCCGGGCCGTGAGGAAGATCACCGGCGTTCCCGTAGGTGTGATGTAATCCATCAGAGCAAACCCGTCCACGCCGGGCAGCATCACATCCAGCAGGATCAGATCGAACGCGCGCTTTTCGATCAGGTCGGCGGCTTCCTCGCCGCTGCCCGCCTTGCTGCATACATAGCCGAAGGGTTCCAGCGTCATTTCGATGAGGTCCGCGATAGCTTTTTCATCCTCCACGATCAGTACCGGGTTCATGGCGTCCTCCTCCCTGTTTTCTGCCTTTTATTATAGCGTACAGCGTTTCCAAAACATTGCCAACCCCAAAATATATTTAGGGCTGTTTTCTCCTCGCGGAAAAACCGCCGCCCGCAGAGTCCGGCACAATATTCCCCAGGTGATGATAAGCACCGCCTGGTCGACACCTTCATCCATGCCGTCTATCTGACCGACGATTCCGCTTTTGTGCAATTTAACATATCCGCCCCCGTAAACGACAAAAGCACCACGCTCGAAAGCGTGGTGCTCGATCTGCCGCATGGCGACCCCGATGAAAATATAGACGTTCCAACGTCTAAAATCATGGGGTTCGACCATGTTGCACTTGGTGGAGCTGACGGGAGTCGAACCCGTGTCCGAAAAGAAATCGGTTAGAGTATCTCCGGGCGCAGTGTATTTATTGGGATTCCCTCGGCGCGGGCGAATACACACGCACTACGCTTTGGTAGCTTCATAAATGCATGACGGGCCGCAAAGCTTAAGCCCGTGCACGTTCAGTACCTAATCGACGCCCTGACCCCGCGCGGTACTGACGCGGGCAGGACGGTCGCGCCTAATCAGGCAGCGACGGCAACAGGATAATTGTTGTCAGTTCATTTTAGTTGGCGCTTTTATCGTGGTGCACCGCCACGGCCCGCTGCTCACGCCTTTCTCTCCCCGTCGAAACCATTACAGCCCCGCATATTCGGTGGGCCATACCCACCGGGAAAGCAAAAGCAGACAGCTTTTATCGCTGCGTTTTCAATGCGCGGTCGATGTCGCGCTTGGCGTCGCGCGCCGCAGCGGTCGCGCGTTTGTCGTACAGTTTTTTGCCTTTACAGAGCCCCAGTTCCAGCTTGACGCGGCCATGTTTGAAATAGAGCGAAAGCGGGATCAGCGTATACCCCTGCAGCTTGATCTGCTGGCCCAGGCGGCGGATCTCGGCCTTGTGCGCCAGCAGGCGGCGGGGGCGGCGGGGGTCCTTGTTGAAGATGTTGCCCTGCTCGTAGGGGCTGATGTGCATGCCCTTCACGATCAGTTCGCCGTCGTCGATATCCGCCCAGGCGTCCTTGAGGTTGGCCCCGCCGGCACGCAGGCTTTTGACTTCGGTGCCCACCAGTTCGATGCCGGTCTCCAGCGCCTCCATCACAAAGTACTCATGGCGTGCTTCGCGGTTTTGGGCAATGATCTTTTTTCCAGACTTTTCCTCTGCCACAAGCACACCTCCTTTTCATGCAGTGGGGTTAGATTATAGCGCAGGCGCGCCAAAAAGTCAAGGCCGATTTGTCACAATTCACCGCGGCCCTGCATGGCGCGGTACAGCGTCGTCTCGTCGGCGTATTCCAGGCTGGACCCTACCGGCAGGCCGTAGGCCAGCCGCGTGGTACGCACGCCCAACGGCTTGATCAGCTTGGCCAGGTACATGGCCGTGGCCTCCCCCTCCACCGTCGGGCTCGTCGCCATGATGACTTCCTTGACGGTATCGTTGAGGCGGGCCAGCAGTTCCTTGACGCAGAGCTGCTCGGCGCCCACGCCGTCCATCGGGGAGATCAGGCCGTGCAGTACATGGTACAGCCCGTTGTATTCGTGGGTGCGCTCAATGGCCTTGATATCCCGCGGGCTTTCCACCACGCAGATGGTGCTGCGGTCCCGTTTGGGCGAAGCACAGATCCTGCACACTTCGTCCGCCGTATAGTCCTGGCAGATGCGGCAGCGGTGCAGGTCCTTTTTGGCGTGCTCGATGGCTTTTGCCAGTTCCATCGCCTGTGCGTCCGGCATCGCCATGACTTCATAGGCCATCCGCGTGGCGCCCTTGCGGCCGATGCCCGGGAACCGCGCAAACTGGTCCACCAGATTTTCCAGCGGCTCTACATTCTGCGGCATGGCGACCCCTCTCAGCCCAGACCGGGAATGTTCAGCCCGCCGGTCATCTTGGCCATTTCTTCCTCGGACTCCTTGTCCACCGCAGCGACCGCGCTGTTCACCGCCGCCGCGATCAGATCCTCCAGCATTTCCAGATCGTCGGGGTCAACCGCTTCCGGCTTGATTTTGACTGCGGTGACCTCGTGCTTGCCGGTCATCGTGACGGTGACCATCTCGCCGCTGGCCGTGCCGGTGTATTCCCTGGCTTCGAGTTCCTCCTGCTTGGCGCGGATCTCCTCCTGCATTTTCTGGACCTGGCGCATCATGGCATTGGGGTCCGGGCGGCCGTAGCCTTTGGGCAGTCTTGCTTTCATAAATGTGTTCCTCCAACTTTTATTGATCTTCGATCGCCACATCTACCCCCAGCGCCTGCATGTTCTGCAGGGTCTGGTCGATGGTCGGCTGTTCCGTTCCCCGGGCTTCCGCCTTCTGGGGCTCATAGGGGCCGATACCGCAACGGATGCGGGTAGTGCGGTAGATGGCTTCCTTCATTTTTTTGCGGATATCCTCATTGTTGCGGATGTAGTCGCGGAAGGCGTCGCTGCACTCAAACAGCACCCGCCTCCCGTCATAGTAGGCATGGGTCCCCCGCAAAAAGGAGATCAGCATCGCGTCCGTTTCCTCCAGGTCCGCCAATACCAGCGCCCACTGGGGGAAGGGTCTCAGTTCCCCGGCTTCCTCTTTGGGCGCCGCCTTGCGCGGCGGCGCGGCGGGTTGGGGAGGCGGGGCCGCCTGCGGCGCCGGCCTGAGTTCCGGCTGCAAAAATTCCGGCTCTTCGTCCGGCGGCGGAACTTCCTCCGCCAGCGGCCGCGCCTCCTGCACGGGCGGCGCTTCCTGCGGGATCGCAGGCGGCACGGGTCGCGCCGCGGTCGGGGGCGGCGCCGTGCGCGCCTGCACCGGCGGAGGGGAAGCTGCCGGCGCCGCCGCAAAAGGCTGCGGCGCGGCCGGCCGGGCCTGCTGCGGCTGGGCGGCCGCAGCGGGAGCCGCTGCCAGTGGCTGCGTCAGCGCAAAAACCGCCAGTTCCAACTCAATGCGCTGATCGGTGCCGCGGCCCATTTTTTCCAGCGCCTGTCCGAAAGCATTGATGGCACGGATCGCCTCCGCCTGTGGGAATTCCTTGCGCGCCTGATAGGCCGCCTCCTCCTCCGGCGAGGTGCCGGTCAGCAGGTCGGCGCCCCCCGGCAGGCCACAGAGCATCAGGTTACGGTAGTGTCCGGCCAGTTCCATGCAGAGGCGGCGCATATCCACACTCTGCTGGCGCAGTTCGGCGATCTTTTCCAGCGCCGTGACGGAGTCCCGTGCGGCAATGGCGTCGCTGATCTCAAAAAGATAGGTGCGGTCGGTCACACCCGCCATGCGCCGCACCAGCGCTTCGTCCACGTGGTTGTCCACACCGGCGCAGGTATCCAGAATGGAGAGTGCGTCGCGCATGGCGCCGTCTGCCAGACGGCCGATCAGCCGGGCCGCATCCGATTCCAGTTCGATCTTTTCCTGCCCGGCTACGAACAGCAGCCGGTCGGCAATGTCCCGGGCCGTGATCCGCGCAAAGTCGTACCGCTGGCATCGGCTGAGGATGGTGACGGGAACTTTCTGGACTTCGGTGGTGGCCAGGATGAAGATCACATGCTCCGGCGGTTCTTCCATCGTCTTGAGCAGGGCATTGAACGCCTGCATCGAGAGCATGTGCACCTCGTCGATGATGTATACCTTGTAGCGGCAGACCGACGGCAGATAGGCGACTTCATCCCGCAGGTCGCGGATGTCGTCCACGCCGTTGTTGGAAGCCGCGTCCATCTCGATGATGTCCATGATCGCGCCGCTGTCGATCCCCTTGCAGATCTCGCATTCGCAGCAGGGATCGGGGCTGGTATGATCCAGGCAGTTCACCGCCTTGGCAAAGATCTTGGCACAGGTGGTCTTGCCGGTGCCGCGGGTGCCGGTGAACAGATAGGCATGGCCGATGCGTCCGGCGGCGATCTGGTTCTGCAGCGCCGTGACGATGGGTTTCTGCCCCACTACGTCGGCAAAGCGCTGCGGACGCCATTTACGGTACAACGCGCGGTACATGGTCACACCTCCCCACAAAACCAGAAAAAGCGGGCAGAGCACGCGGCTGCGCCGCTTTGCATACAGATGCAGGCTTGCCGCAGCACTGGACGAGCGCCGCTTAATGCTGCTCGGTTCCCCGCCTGACATGGTTCACAGGCCGCCCACGCACGGGGCCCACATCTGTATGCAAAACAGCGCAATTCAGCCCTGTCCGCAGTAAGTATTATACAATATTGCCGCATGAATTGCAAGAGGCGGTTTTTGGCGGTTCCTCCCGGCGCAGGTAATACGTTCCGTCCGGCGCGCGGCGGAGTTCCACACCAAATACCCGGTCGAGCATCCGGCTGGCGAAAAGGCGCTCAGGCGTATCGAAGGCCGCCAGTCTCCCGTCTGCCAGCACCGCCACCTCGTCACTGTATTGCAGCGCCTGCGCCAGATCGTGGAGCACCAGTATCACGGCCCGCCCCTGCCCCGCCAGCGTGCGCAGCAACTCCAGCAATTCAAATTGCGCGGCCACATCCAGGTAGGTCGTGGGTTCGTCCAGCAGGATGGCATCACCGCCCTGGGCCAGCGCCATGGCCAGATAGACGCGCTGCCGTTCACCTCCGGAAAGTTCCCGCAGATCCCGCTGTGCCCAGCGCTCCACCCCGGCAGCCTGCATCGCCTGCTCTACAGCCCGGCGGTCCCGGGCCGTCATCTGGCGGGAGAGCCCCAGGTACGGGAACCTTCCATGGCTGACAAGCCCCCGCACCGTGATCTCCGGGATCGCGCGGACTTGCGGCATAAACGCCGTCGTGCGGGCAAACTCCCTGCGGGTGTAGCTTTGCAGCGGGCAGCCCCGCAGCCTCACCTCGCCTTCCTGCAGCGGCAGCTGCCGTGCCATCGCCTTGAGCAGCGTCGTTTTGCCGCAGCCGTTCGGCCCTACCAGCGCCGTGATCCGGCCTGCCTGCGCGGTAAAACTGACCCCCTGCAGGACTGCCCGTTCCCCGTAGCCCACCGAAACAGAGCGCAATTCAAACATAGATACGTCTCCTTCTCCGATGCAGCAAGAGATGCAAAAAGAACGGCCCGCCGATCAAAGAGAGCAGGATGCCCACCGGCAGTTCAAAGGGGGCAAACAGCATGCGGGCTGCAATGTCGCAGACAACCACAAAGGCCGCCCCCAGCAGTGCGGACGCGGGGACCAGCACCCGATGGTCGGCCCCCGCAAAGCGGCGGACCATATGGGGCGCCAGCAGCCCCACAAAACTCAGAAGCCCCGCGAAGCTGACCGCCGCCCCCGCCAGCAGGGCCGCCGCCAGGATCCCCATAAAGCGGGTCCGGGTGACATGCAGCCCCAGCCCGGCGGCGCTTTCTTCCCCCAGGCAGAGGACGTTGAGGTCCACCGCCAGAAACAGGGCCAGCAGCAGCCCCGCCGCCAGATAGGGGCACGCCGCCGCCAGCATCGGCAGGGTCACACCGGACAGGCCGCCGGTCAGGAAGCCGGGGGAACTGGCCACGATCTCCGGCCAGAGCAGTTTCAGCGTGTTGATCCCTGCGGTCAGCATACCGCTGACCGCCAGCCCGGCCAGCACCAGGGTGGTACGCGAAAGCCCGGCCCGCCAGGCAAGGGCGTAAACCAGCATGGCGCACCCCAGCGCCCCCAGAAAGGACGCAAACTGCACCGCCCCCGGCACCGCCGGCACGGCCACCATGGTCAGCAGGGCAAAAAAGCCCGCCCCCGCATTGACGCCGATGACATTGGGGCTGGCCATGGCGTTGTTGAGCACTGCCTGCAGCAGCACGCCTGCCACAGCCAGCCCCGCCCCCGCACCCATACCCGCCAGCACACGGGGCAGACGCACATAAACGAGGACCCGCCATACGGTGTCCTGCGGGTCCTGTGCGCGGAGAGCCTGCACCAGCTGCGGCAGCGTATAAGGCTGGCTGCCCAGGCACAGTCCCGCCGCTGCGGACAAAACTACCGCCAGCGCCAGACCCGCCAGAAGCCACCCCGCCCGGCCCCCACGCTTTGTGTCGCCCATTGTTTTCCTCCTGTCCGCCGCATCGCACGGCGACAGCGCGGCCCGTTCACTCCAGAAGCCGCGCCAGTTTTTCGCAATACAGCCGCTGGACCGCCGTCAGGCTTCCCAGCCCCTGCAGCGTGCAGCGCGCGGAAAGTCCGGCGGCCCGAAGCTGCCGCTTCAGGCTGCCGGGGGCCTCGCCCGCCATATCGCGGCAGGCATGCGCCCCCGCCGTCAACAGCAGCGGTACCAGATGCGCCGCGCCATACCCGCCTGCCCGGAGCGCGGGCAGAACGTTTTCCAGCGTCGGCCATCCCCGGGGGACGACCACGAACACGTCCCGGCGTCCCTGTAAAGCAAAAGCACTTTGCAGGGCCGCATACGCCATCCCGGCAAAGTGCGGCGTGCCATGGCCCATCAGGATCAACGCTTCCCCCGGAACCGGCGGCCACGCTTCTGCGAGCGCCTGCGCGACCCGCTGCAGATCTTCCGTCCCTGCCAGCAGCGGTTCCCCCAGCCGCAAACAGGTAAAACAGCCCTGCCAGCGGGCGGTTTCCGCCCTGATTTTATCATATTCCCCGCCGTAGAGCAGATACGCCGGCTGAACCGCCACATCCTCCACGCCGCGGGCCGCCAGCGCCTCCAGCGCCTCAGACAGTCCGACAGATGCAACGCCGCGGGCCCGCAATATTGCACGTACCGCCGGACTGGCGCAGGCACGGGTAAAAAGGCGGTCCGGCGCAGCCGCCTGCAAAGCGGCTTCCACCGCTTGCAGATCAGCCCTGCCGCTTTCCGCCCCTGTGCCAAAACTGACGCAGACCAGCGCCTTCTTCATCGTTTTTTTCTCCTTTTTCCCGCCGCCAGAGAAGCCCTCGGCCGGTGTTCACCCCAACATCTGCCGGGCAAGATCGGCGCTGGCTTTGGCGTCTTTGCAGTAGAAATCCGCGCCGATCTCCTGTGCATAGCGCGGCGTGAGCACAGCGCCGCCCACCCAGACCCGGCAGGGCAGCCCGGCGGCGTGCAGCGCGTCGATGGTCGCCTTCATGTTGGGCACCGTCGTAGTCATCAGGGCCGACAGCCCCACCAGCTTTGCCCCGGTGGCGCGCACGGCTTCCACCACGCGTTCGGGCGGCACGTCCCGGCCCAGATCCAGTACGTCGTAGCCGTAGTTTTCCAGGATCACACGGACGATGTTCTTGCCGATGTCGTGCACATCTCCCTTGACGGTAGCCAGCACGATCTTGCCCTTGCCCATCGTCTGAGGCTGCCCGCGGGCAGCGATCTTTTCCTTGACTTCTTCGAAGGCTGCCTGCGCGGCCGTCGCCGCCTGCAGCAGCTGCGGCAGGAAGATCGTGCCTTTCTCAAAGCCGTCCCCTACCGTGTCCAGCGCCGGGATCAGCGAAGTGTTGACCACTTCCAGCGGGTCCCGTTCCGCCAACGCTGCGCGGGCCGCCGTGCGGGCTTCTTCTTTCAGGCCGCGGCGCACCGCCTCCGCAAGCGCATCCCCCGCCCCCGGCGCGTCTGGCTGGGTCCGGCTCTCCACCCGGCCCACCTGGCGGCTTTCGATCTGTACGTTGGCGTAGGCTTCCACATAGGCCGCGCTCTGGGGGTCCCGGGCCGTCAGCACCCGGTAGGCCCGCACTGCCGCCATCATCTCGGGCGTGTTGGGGTTCATGATCGCCAGATCCAAACCCGCCGCCATCGCCATCGTCAGGAAGGTGGTATTGAGATACCCCCGGCAGGGCAGCCCGAAACTGATGTTGGAAACCCCCAGGATCGTGCGCACACCCAGTTCCTGCTTGCAGCGGGTCAGCGCCTCCAGCGTCTGGGCGGCCCCCTCCTGCTGGGCGCTGGCCGTCAGCGTCAGGCAGTCGATGTAGATATCCTCTTTCGGAATGCCCGCGGCGCAGGCCGCCTCCACGATCTTGCGGGCGATCTCCACCCGCTGCCCGGCGGTCTGGGGGATGCCTTTTTCATCCAGCGTCAGCCCCACTACCGCTGCGCCATACTTCTTGCACAGCGGCAGGACGGCGTCCAGCGTCTTTTGCTCGCCGTTGACCGAGTTGACGATGGGTTTGCCGTTGTAAACGCGCAGCGCACGGGCCAGCGCTTCAGGGTTGGAAGAATCCAGCTGCAGCGGAAGATCGGTCACGGCCTGCAGTTCGCCCACCAGCCGTTCCAGCACGGCGGCTTCGTCGATGCCCGGCAAACCGGCGTTTACATCCAGGATCTCGGCCCCCGCCTCCGCCTGGGCCACCGCCTGGGCGCAGGGGTAGGCGCTGTCGCCCTCCCGCAGAGCCTGCTGCAGCCGTTTTTTGCCGGTGGGGTTGATGCGTTCCCCCACCACCGTGATGCCATCCACTTCCACAAAGCGCACCGGCGTGCACAGGCAGCTGCGGCGCAGAGGGATCTTCTGCGCCGGGGACAGCGGCGCAAAAAGTTCCCGCAGCCTGGCGATATACTCCGGCGTAGTACCGCAGCAGCCGCCCACCATCGAAACGCCCGTCGCCGCATACGCCTGCATCTGGCGGGCAAAGGCTCCGGCATCCAGGTCATAGGAGCCGTCGGGGTTGGGCAGCCCTGCGTTGGGCTTGACGAACACCGGCAGGGCAGCCGGTACCGAACGGCACAGGCGCCGCGCCATGGGCAGGATCTCCTCCGGGCCCAGGGAGCAGTTGATCCCGACGGCGTCCGCCCCCAGGCCCGCCGCCGTCACGGCATAGCTTTCCACTGTGCAGCCGGTGAACGTGCGGCCGTTGGCCTCAAAACTCATGGAGGTAAAAACCGGCAGTTCACTGTTTTCTTTTGCTGCCAGGATGGCCGCTTTCAGTTCGTACAGGTCTGTCATCGTTTCCAGGAACACAAAATCCGCCCCGGCCCGCGCCCCGGCCCGGATGACCTGTGCGAAGAGCCCATAGGCGTCCTCGAAGGGCAGCGTTCCCGCCGGGGCCAGCAATTCGCCCAGCGGGCCGATGTCCAGCCCCACCAGGGCGCTGCCCCCCGCGCCCCTGCGCGCACAGGCGAGGGACGCTTCCACCACCTCCTCCACGCTGTGCCCGCAGCCCGACAATTTGCGGGCGTTGGCCCCGAAGGTGTTGGCCAGCAGAAGGTCGGCTCCCGCCGCCGCATACTCGGCATGGATGGCGGTCAGCGTATCCGGCATTTCCAGGGCCGCCAGTTCCGGTTTTTGCCCCGGGCGCAGGCCGCGCTTTTGCAGCTGCGTTCCCATGGCCCCGTCCAGAAAGACGAAGCGCCGGCGGTCGAAAATTTCTTGCATCCGTACAGGCATTTGTATTCCCTCTCCCCGTCAGGTTTGTGAAAAGCAGGTGATCCCCTTTTGGCGGAAGCTGCAATTGTCGCGCAGATGGCAGGTCGCACAACCCGCCGGCGCTCCCGTGACCGGGTGGTCCGCCACCCCCAGCAGGGCCGTGGTGCTTTTGCGGGGCGCCAGCAGGTGCTGCGCCGTCACCGCCACGCCGCAGCCGCGTATGCTGTCCACCGCAAGGCAGAGCGCGTCGTTCAGTTCCAGCGGGCAGTCCCCGTACCCCGGCGCAAACCGCCCGGTCAGGTACAGCCCCTTTTTGCACAGTTCAGCGCGGAGTTCTTCCTCCAGCGCGTCGCAGACCTGTTCCAGCAGGCTGGACGCCAGCGCGTCGGCAGCCGCAGCCAGTGCGATATCCGTCAGTTCAAAGCGGCGCAGAAAGCGGTCTACTTCACCGCCCAGCGTCGCCGTCAGCGCCAGCACCTGCCCGCACCCGGCCAGATGCCGTTCCAGGTCCCGCCCTGCATCCGGCGGCAGGAAAGCCTCCCGCGGCAGCGTCCGCCAGACTGCCCGCGGCACGGCGGCTTCCAACACCTGCCGTTCGGCTTCAGCCAGCAGCCGCCCTGTGGGGGCGTCGGGCTGCCAGCCGGCAGCGCCCATATAACGCAGGGCAGCCGCCCGGTCGATGGCCGCCGGTTTTGGCCGCAGCATTACAGAAGATCCCGAACGCCGTCGTAAACTTTTTCCAGCACGGCGGCGTCGTTCATGGCATACAGGTGCACGCCGTCCGCGCCGCCTTCGATCAGGTCGCGCAGCTGCCGCACCGCATAGTCGATCCCCGCGTCATACAGGGCTGCCGGGTCGTCCTGCCAGCGGGAGATCATGCGGGTAAACTCCGAAGGCAGGCTGGCTGAAGAAAGCGCCACCGTGCGTTCGATCTGGCTGCGCCTGACAATGGGCATAACGCCCGCCGAGACCGGCAGCGTGATCCCGGCGCGCCGGGCCAGATTGAGGAAACGGTAAAAATGCATATTGTCAAAGAAAAGCTGGGAGATCAGGTGTTCCGCCCCGGCTTCCTGTTTATAGCGCAGATTCTCCACATCTTCCCGCAGGGTCCCCGCCTCGGGGTGGCCTTCCGGGTAGCAGGCGCCGTGCAGGGAAAAGCCGGGCTTGCGCGCCCTGATGAAAGCCATCAGGCTGCTGGCATGGGCAAAGTCCGGGCTTTCCGGCCGGGACGGGCTGCGGTCGCCTCGCAAGGCCAGCACGTCGCGTACGCCCGCCTGTTCCAGCTGTTCGAGGATCGCCGCCGCCTTTTTCGCGTCGTTGCCCATGCAGATCAGGTGTGCAAGCGCCGGTATTCCCAGCTCTTTCTGGATGAAATCCGCCACTTCCACAGTGGAGACACCGCCCGCCGAGCCGCCTGCGCCGAAAGTCACGCTGATAAAGTCGGGATGCAGCAGGCCCATCGCCCGCAGCGCTGCCTGCAGTTTTTCCAGCTGGGTGGTCTGTTTGGGCGGAAAGCACTCCACCGAAAACACACAGCGTTTTGTCTTGAACAGTTCCGTGATCGTCATCTTCGCTCTCCCTCATGTTTACTTGTCCCCGTCAGGCCGCCGCCTGCTGCGGCCCGCCCGCAGCGGACGCCTGCAGGGCGCCGTTTTCGTATGTAAAGGTGATGGTCCCCATCGTGTCGGTGCGGTAGATCTCCGCCCCTGCCGCCTGCAGGCGGGCCAAAGTTTCCTGATGTGGATGTCCGTAATCGTTATCCAGCCCGCAGCTGATGGCCGCTGCCTGCGGCTGCACCGCCGAGAGCAGCGCTTCGCTGCTGGAAGTAGACGATCCGTGGTGGCCCGCCTTGTACAGCACCGCGTGCAAGTTGCTGCCGTAGCGGTCCACCAGCGCCTGTTCCGATTCCGTTTCGGCATCGCCTGTCCCCAGGTAACGGAACCCGCCCGCTTCAAACAGCAGGCAGAGGGAACCGTTGTTGGCGTCATCTGCCGTCTGCATCCAGCCGCTGCCGCCCTGCAGGATGTGGATGGCGCCGGACCCCAGTGTAAAGGCATCGCCCTCCGCGGTCTCGGTCACCAGCGTTCCCTCCCGGGCGGCCGTATCCAGGATGCCGTCGGGCCAGGCGGGTTCGCCTTCCTCCCCGGTGCGCCAGACCGGCAGCACCAGTTCCTCTACCGAGAGCCCTTCCAGCACCGCCCCGGCGCCGCCGGTATGATCCGCATGCGGGTGGGTGAGGATCAGATAACGCAGTTCCTTCACCCCGGCCAGCCGCAGGTCGCGCACCAGCGTATCCCGGGTATCGGCGGTGCCGGTGTCGATCAGGCAGTATTCCCCGTCCTGACCGATCAGCACGGAGTCCCCCTGCCCCACGTCCAGCACCGTCACGGTGGTGCTGCTTTGTGCAAGAAGTTCGGCATCGGGGCCGTCCATCGGCACGCCCAGCGCCGTATAGAGCTGCGACCAGGTAGGGACCCCGCTTCGGCCGCCCCAGTGCTCCACCACAAAGGCAGCGCCCGCCAGCAGCAGCGCCGCCAGCAGGGTGAGGACCCGCCGCGCCGTCCGGCCTTTTCTGCGGCGGCGCTTTCTGTATTTACGTTTCGTCGTACTGGGCATTCAGTTTCCGCTCCTGCCATTGGGCCTGGGTGACAAGCACCGCGCGGGGCTTCGCCCCCTCGTAAGGTCCAATGATCTTTTCCTGTTCCATCTGGTCCATGATGCGCGCGGCCCGGGCGTAGCCCAGCTTGCAGCGGCGCTGCAGCAGGCTGGTGGACGCCTGTCCGGCTTCGATGACGCACTCCACCGCCTGCTCGAACATCGGGTCCAGCGCACCGCCTCCGTCCTCGTCCTCGCCTTTCTTGCTGCCCTTTTCGGCCACGGCGCGGCGTTCCATCTCGGCGATCATCTCCTCGTCATACTGCGCCGAGGAGGTGGACTTGATAAAGCTCAGCACCGCGCCGATCTCCTCGTCGGTGACATAGGTGCCCTGCACGCGCACAGGCTTGGCCGCGCCCACCGGCAGGAACAGCATATCGCCGTTGCCCAGCAGTTTCTCGGCGCCGGAAGCATCCAGGATGGTGCGGGAGTCGATCTGGCTGGACACCGCAAAAGCGATGCGGCTGGGGATGTTGGCTTTGATCAGGCCCGTGATGACGTCCACGCTGGGGCGCTGGGTAGCCACGATCAGGTGGATGCCCGCCGCGCGCGCTTTCTGTGCGATGCGGCAGATATAATCTTCCACTTCCTTGCCCGCCACCATCATCAGGTCCGCCAACTCGTCGATGATGATCGCGATATAGGGCAGGTGCTCCATGCCTTTCTGGGCGGCCAGCTTGTTGTAGGCTTTGATCTCGCGGACATTGTTTTCCGCAAAAAGCTTGTAGCGGCGCTCCATCTCGGCCACGCTGGCCCCCAGCGCGCCGGCGGCCTTGCGCGGTTCCGTGACCACCGGCATCAGCAGATGGGGGATGCCGTTGTATTCCGCCAGTTCCACGACCTTGGGGTCGATGAGGATAAGTTTGACATCCTCCGGCCCGGAACGAAACAGGAAACTGATGATGATGGAGTTCACGCACACCGACTTGCCGCTGCCGGTGGAACCGGCGATCAGCAGATGGGGCATTTTGCACAGGTCCGCCACCTGGGCCGTACCGGCAATATCCTTGCCGAGCGCCATCGTCAGCGGGCTGCGCATATTGATGTAGTTCTGGGACTCGAACACCGTGCGGATGTTGACGGTCGAGCGGATCTTGTTGGGGACCTCGATGCCCACCGCCGGTTTGCCGGGGATCGGCGCCTCGATGCGCACGCCCGCCGTGGCCAGGTTCAGCGCAATATCGTCCGCCAGGCTGGTGATGCGGCTGACCTTGATGCCCGCCTGGGGCTGCAGTTCATACCGCGTGACCGAAGGGCCGCGGCAAATGTCCAGGATATGCGTCTTGACGCCGAAACTTTCCAGCGTGTTGACCAGCGTGTCGGCGTTTTTCTTCATTTCCCGCGCCGCCCCGGCTTCATCTTCGGGCCGGGTGGCGTTAAACAGGTTCAGCGATGGGTAGCAGTAGGGCTTGGGCGGCTCGGCTTCCCCGTCCTCCGCCGCCCGTGCGGCCGCCTTGGCCGCCGAGGGCGGTGTGTAGAGCGGCGCAGCGGCAGAGTTGCCCACCGCCGTGCTGACCTGCAGGCGGGCAGCCTCCCCGCCGCGGGGCACCGTGAAGGAACGTTCGGTGCCGGTGGGCGCCGCCGGGGCCTGCGGCGCATCCAGCAGATCGGAGAGCGGCCGCCCGGACTGCCAGGCGGCATCGGCCGCCCTGCCCACATCAAAACTGCCGTTCAGCGTGGGGATCGCGCCGCCGCGTGCCGGCGCGGCAGGCTGGGATCCCACCGGGGTGAGCGGGGTATCGAAAGATTCCGCCTGCGGTTCGGGCTGCAGCGACACCGCAAAGTCCTGCCGGGATTCCGGCTGGTACTCCGCAGGGTCCTCCTGCGGCGTATAATAAGGCGCATGGCCGCTGACTGCGCGGTTGATGAGGGAATCGAGTTCGTCCCCCGTAGCCTGCGGTTCCTCCTGCTGCGGTTCCAGCTTGAGTTCAAAGTCCTCCTGCGGCTGCGGTTCCGGGGCCGGCGGCTGCCTGCGGGAACGCGAAGGATCCGACAGATGGGAAAGCGGGTCCATACCGAAGGTCCCGCCGGGTCCAATGGTCACCGGCTCCAGCGGATCGTGCTCCACCGCCTGTTTGAGAGCCTGTGTTTCCGGCCCCGGCCCCAGGTCCACATCGAAGGACGCTCTGGACGCGCCGCGCCGTCCCGCCGCGGCTGCGGCAGAGGCAACGGAGGCCGTGGGCGCAGCAGAGGGCTGTGCCCCGCTTTGGGGAATACGGCCGGTGTCGGCGATCACATCATAAGCCGGATGGTGCGGGCGGCGGGCATCAGGCAGCGTGCCGGTCAGGTTCTCCAGCGGTTCTTCCTCCGGCTCTTCGCCAAACAGCTGGGTGTCGTAGGCTGCGACAGAAGCTTCCCGTTCCGCGCGGGCTTCTTTGAATTTGCGGTACTGCCCGTCCAGGAACTGGACCACGTCCACCGGTGTGATGGCAAAAAAGACCATCAACCCCAGCACAAAAACCAACAGCATGATAAAGTTGGAAGCCGGCCGGCCAAACAGGGCGAGCAGCGTGGCCCCCACGGGCGCCCCCAGCACGCCGCCCTCCCAGAAACCGGTCTCGCCGCGCATATAGAGCATTTTGACAACTTCCCAGGGGCTGGCGCCGCTGACGGACACCTTGGAAAAGACCACCGGCACACCGGCGCAGAGGACAGCCATCAACGTCACTTTCCCGGCGAACAGCGATACGCGGTACCCGGAAGCCAGCAGATACGCCAGATAGAGCAGGAACGGCCCTACCAGGCAGGTCAGAATACCAAAGATGCCGAAGAACCCGCCGCGCATCGCCTTCCAGATGTTCTGGCCCGGCACCAGCACCATGGCGATGCAAAGCAGGCCCAGGCCTGCCAGCAGGACGCTGGGAAGCAGGTTGGGCGTTTCCGCCCGCCGTTTGGCGCGCCGGGACGCATTGTTTTTACTGCGGGAGGAAGCCGCACGGCCGGACGCGCTGCGGGAGCGGGATGCTCCGCTGCGGCTGGAAGTTGTTTTTCTTTTTCGGTTCTGATCGGAACTGGATCGCGCCATAATAGACAGTACCCCTCTGTTACACTCACAAATCTATAAAAAGAAATGGCCCTTTCGGGCCAAGCCGATATTCGGTTTTTATTTTATCACGAACCGAAGTGGTTGTAAATGGAAAAATCCGCTGCCGCCCCGATTTCACAGGCAGGACCCTCATGACTTTTTCTCGATCTCACGATACAGATACCGCAGCGCGTCCGACAAGCCGCCCAGTTCGTCGATCAGCCCTTCCTCCACCGCCTGCGGCCCGGCCAGCACCGTCCCCATATCCATGACCAGTTCCCCGGTGTTGTGCATCAGCGTGGTGAAGCGCTTGGCCGTGATGCCGGAATGCCCGGCCACAAATCCCACGATGCGCTCCTGCATCTGCTCAAAATAGCGCAGGGTCTGCGGCACGCCCAGCACCATGCCGGAGTGGCGGACCGGATGCACGGTCATGGTAGCGGTGGGTACGATGAAGCTGCGCCGGGCCGATACTGCCAGCGGGATGCCGATGGAATGCCCGCCGCCCAGCACCAGGGTCGCGCTGGGCTTGCTGACGCCCGCGATGAGTTCCGCCAGCGCCAGCCCCGCTTCCACATCGCCGCCCACTGTGTTGAGGATCACCAGCAGCCCTTCGATCCCGGGATCTTCCTCAATGTCTACCAGCTGCGGGATCACATGCTCGTACTTGGTGGTTTTCTGACTGTCGGGCGCCAGGGTGTGCCCTTCGATGGTCCCGATCACCGTCAGGCAGTGGATCGCATGCCGCCCTTTGGTAGCGGCCACGATCCCTTCTTCGGTGATCAGATCCTGTTCCAGCCGTTTGAGTTCGGCGCTTTCCGTCGGGTTGAAGGCCGCCTTTGCCTTTTTCTTTTTGGGCGAGGGTTCCATATTCCGGCACTCCTTTTCTTCTGCAGCACATTTTGCCTGGAGTATGCCCTTCTGCCGTGCTGTTTATTCCTCCTCCCCGCCGCGCGTCTTTTGCCCTGCCGCAGAGCGCAAGAAATGTTCCTTTTTGCCCGCAGAAAACTTAGATAAAAAATTGACAACTCTGCGGAGAGTATTTATAATATGTTTATAAATCAGTGATTCGCCGCGGTGGAGCCACCCCCGCCGCGGGGATCGACTCCCTGTTGCGAGGTATGCTGCCATGGCAATACAAAACAAAGTATCTCTGCCGGTCATCAAACGGCTGCCCAAATATTACCGCTATCTTACCAATCTGGCCGCCGACGGGCGGGACAAGATCTCTTCCAGCGAACTTGCCCACATGATGGGCACCACCGCCAGCCAGGTACGGCAGGATTTCAACTGTTTCGGCGGCTTCGGGCAGCAGGGGATTGGCTATAAAGTCGATGTGTTGCGTGCCGAGATCGGCAAACTGCTTTTCGGCGACGGCGAACGCCTGCCCACCATCCTGATCGGCGCCGGACATCTGGGTTCCGCTGTTTCCAGTTTCATCAGCCGCGATACCAACGGCTACCGGCTGATCGGCGTGTTCGACATCAACCCCGACCTGTTCGGGAAAACGATGTGCGGCGTACCGATTTTGCCCCTTCATGACCTGGCTGCCTTTTGCGCCGAACACCACCCGGAAGTTGCGGTCCTGTGCGTGCCGCGCCAGAGCGCCATCGATCTGGCGGGCGACCTGGTGACCTACGGCATCAAAGGAGTATGGAATTTCAGCCACTACGACCTTTCGGTGGAGTACCCGGAACTGACGGTGGAGAACGTCCACCTGGGCGACAGCCTGATGAGCCTCGGCTACCGGCTGCGCAACAAAGAATGACAGGAGGGCCCTTCCCCCATGGCAAAACTGTATTTCCGTTACGGCGCAATGAACAGCGGCAAGACGACCGCTTTGATGCAGGTGGCATACAACTACAAGGAGCGCGGCATGCGGGTGCTGATCCTCAAGCCCGCCGTGGACACCAAAGGGCAGGATTCCATCGTTTCCCGCCTGGGGATCCGTTGCAAAGTGGACGTGCTCGTAACGCCGGAAATGAACATCGTCTCGCTGGTGGAAGCCGACGCTGCCGCGCACGGCGCGCCTGCCTGCGTGCTGTGCGACGAAAGCCAGTTTTTCACCCGCGAGCAGGCCGACCAGCTGTTTCTGGTCACCGTGGACCTGGGCATTCCCGTGATCTGCTACGGGCTGCGCGCCGATTTCATGATGCGGGGTTTCCCCGGTTCCACCCGGCTGCTGGAACTGGCCCATACCATCGAAGAATTGAAAACCATCTGTTCCTGCGGCCGCAAAGCCATCTGCAACGGGCGCAAGGTCAACGGTGAATTCGTCTTTGAGGGCGCCCAGATCGCCATTGATACCGTGGACAATGTGGAGTACCAGAGCCTGTGCCCCCAGTGTTGGTACCGGGAGTACCGCGCCTTTTTGAAACGTCACGGCAAAGCCTGAACAGCGTGTTTTCCGCAGCGAGCAGACCGCCGGCCTTCTGTACAGAAGGCCGGCGGTCTGGATTATTTGTTGACGCGTTTATAGTACTGCCGGTACTGCTGGGGGGAGAGCCCTGTCGCATCCTTGAACACGCGCCGGAAATGGGCCGTGGTCATGAAGCCCGTTTTTTCCGCCACCGCAGCGATACTGTCCCCCGTCTTTTCGATACAGTTTTGCGCCGCCTTGATGCGCACGCCGTTGATGTATTCGATCAGGCTGAGGTTGGTAGACTTTTTGAACAGGCGGCTGAGGTAATAGGGGCTGATATAAAACCGCCTGGCAATGTCGGTCAGGGTCAGTTTTTCGGCATAATGCTGGGCGATGTATGCCTGGATCTGATCGACCACATGGTTGCTCACACGCCCTTTTTCGCCCCCTTGTTCCCGCTGTTCCCGGCAGAGGGCTTTGAGTTCCAGCAGCAGCGTGGCCAGCACCATTTTACGCATGGCTTCCCCCTCGCAGGAGTGATCCGCGTACAGCACAAGCAATTGCTGCAGGATATTCTGGATATGATTCTGCTGTTTGACGGTGATGCTGGACAAAAGGTGGTTGTGCTCCTCGGTAAGAAAGGAAAAGAAATCCACTTCCGGGAAGGACTCCGTAACTTTTTCCAGATATTCCCGGCTGAAATTCAGCACGATGCGGCTGGAGGGCGTATCCCCCAGGGAGGCCGTCTTATGGATCTGGTTTTCCCCGATCAGGACCACGCTGCCCGCATTTACGATGTAGGCGCAGTCCTCGATAAAATAGCGGCGTGTCCCCGCGATCTCGTAATAGATCTCAAATTTATGATGGATATGGAAACTGGGCATGTCATAGCCCGTATCCCGGTCGATCCGCTCTACAAAAAAGTCATCCTGCGGGCAGTAGGTATATTCCGAAACCATAGGACTCCCCTTTTGGCGGGCCGTTCTTTCCCGCCATACAATCTTTTTTGTCATCTCCTTTAGAATAGCACATTTTTTGTTGCTTTTCAAATATTTTTTTGCAAGATTCGTTTCTTTTCACATTTCAACACAAAAAACGCCGGAAGCGTTCCTTCCGGCGTCCTCATCATTCTGTTTATTGCATCAGGCTGCAGACGAGCTGCGCATAGGCCACGGGGTCCTCCAGCGGCAGGCCGGCGATCAGCAGGGCCTGGTCATAGAGCAGTTCCGCATACCGGCCGACTTTTTCCGTGTCCCCGGCTTCGTGGGCCGCCTTCAGGGCTGCGAATACCGGGTGCGCGGGGTTCAGTTCCAGCACCTTGGTGCTCTCCACATCCTCGCCGTTGGGCATCTTGCGCAGGATCTTTTCCATCTCCATCGAGATACCGCCCTCGCTGGAGAGTGTGACCGGGTGCTCCTGCAGCGTGGGGTTGACCTTCACGTCTTTGATCTTGCCGTTCAGCGCCTTCTTGATCTCCTCGAACAGATCCTTGTTCTCGGTGGCGGTCTCCTCGGCGGCTTTCTTTTCTTCTTCGGTCTCCAGGCCCAGGTCGCCGGAGTTGATGTTCTTGAACTCTTTTTCCTTATAGTCCCGCATCATCTGCAGGCAGAATTCATCGACATCCTCGGTGCACAGCAGCAGATCATACCCTTTGCTCAGTACCAGCTGGGCGTTGGGCAGTTTGCCGAGGCGGTCCGTATCATCGCCGGCGGCGTAGTAAATGCACTTCTGGCCTTCGGGCATCTTCTCGATGTATTCGTCCAGTGTGACGTATTTCTGTTCCTTGGCCGAGAAGAACAGCAGCAGGTCGGCCAGCAGGTCCTTGTGCATACCGTAGTCGCCATAGATGCCGAACTTGATCTGGCGGCCGAACGCTTTCCAGAAGGTCTCGTACTTTTCACGGTCGTTGACCAGCATCGCGTGCAGCTCGTTCTTGATCTTCTTTTCCAGGCTGTTGCGCATCAGGCGCAGCTGGCTGTCTTTCTGCAGAGTCTCGCGGCTGATGTTCAGGCTCAGGTCCTCGCTGTCCACCACGCCTTTGACAAAGCTGAAGTAGTCCGGCAGCAGGTCGGCGCATTTCTCCATGATCATAACGCCGGAAGCGTACAGCGCCAGGCCTTTCTCATACTCTTTGGTATAATAGTCGTAGGGCGTGCGGCCGGGGATAAAGAGCAGCGCCGTGTAGGTGGCCGTACCCTCGGTGCGGCTGGTGATGACCCGCAGCGGGTCGGAATAGTCCATGAACTTGCTCTTGTAGAACTCGTTGTAGTCCTCTTCCTTGACTTCGCTCTTGTTCCTCTTCCAGATGGGGACCATGCTGTTCAGGGTCTCCAACTCGGTGTAGGTCTCATACTCAGGCTTGTAATCGTCGCCCGCATCCTCCGGCTTGGGCTTCTGGCGGGACTTTTCGCGGTACATCGTGATGGGGAAGCGGATATAGTCGCTGTATTTCTTCACCAGGCCCGCCAGCGTGTACTCGTCCAGGTACTCGCTGTAATTCTCGTTGTCGGTATCCTCTTTGAGCACCAGGATCACGTCGGTGCCCACTTCGTCCCGCTCGGTCTCGGTCAGGGTGTAGCCTTCCACGCCCTTGGACTCCCACTTCCAGGCCGTATCTTCCCCTTGCGCGCGGGAGATGACGGTGACTTTGCCCGCCACCATAAAGGCGGAATAGAAGCCCACGCCGAACTGACCGATGATGTCGATGTTGTCGCTCTGGTTCTCGGTCTTGAAATCCAGCGAGCCGGAACGCGCGATGGTGCCGAGGTTCTTTTCCAGTTCCTCTTTCGTCATGCCGACGCCGTTGTCGCTGATGGTCAGCGTGCGGTTCTCTTTATCCGGCTGGATATGGATGTGCAGATCATCCTTCGTGATGCCGATGGAAGTATCCGTCAGGCTCTTGAAATAACGCTTGTCGCAGGCGTCCGACGCGTTGGAGATCAGTTCCCGCAGGAAGATCTCCCGGTTGGTATAGATCGAGTTGATCATCAGGTCGAGCAGCTTTTTGCTCTCCGCCTTGAATTGACGCATTGCCATACAATCATGACCTCGCTTTGATTTTGTATTAGCACTCTGTTATTTAAACTGCTAAGTGTAGTTTAGCACTCTTTCCGGCAAAGTGCAAGTCCCCGTTCCCTTTTTAACAAAAATTTTAAAAAGAAACCGGCAGATGCAAATTGTCCCTTTTCAAATCGGGCAAATTGCGGTATGCTGGTACAGAGATCGCAAAGTAGAGAAGGAGGTCGTCCATCCATGTCTGTATATGGAGACAGAGCCTATGAAGCTTTTTTTAAAGGATACAACTGCAGCCAGTGCGTGGTGGTGGCGTTTGCCGCCGAGATGGGCCTGACGGAAGAACAGGCGCTGAAGATGGCGTCCGGGTTCGGCGGCGGGTTCGGCCGCATGCGGGAAGTATGCGGCGCGTTTTCGGGTATCACGCTGGTGTTCGGCGCGCTGTACGGCAACACCGACCCGGCCCTGAAGACCCAGGTCTACACCCAGGTGCAGGCCCTGGCGGAGAGCTACCGCGCACGCAACGGCGGCCACAGCCTGATCTGCCGCGAACTGCTGGGGCTCAGCCAGGGGCCTTCCAGCCCGGTGGCCAGCCCGCGCACGGCGGAGTATTACAAAAAGCGCCCCTGCCCCGAACTGGTGCGGCTGGCTGCCGACATTCTGGCGGAATATATAGAGCAGCATCCGCTGCCCGCCCGGACCGGCAAGGAGGCGGACCATGCAGCTGTATGAACACACCCTGCCCGGCGGCGCCTGGCTGCGGGGCTGGGTGCGGGACGCCAGCGAAGCCATGCCCGATTATAACGTCCGTCCGGCGGTGCTCATCCTGCCCGGCGGCGGTTACGCCCGCTGCAGTGACCGGGAAGCCGACCCGGTGGGCGCCCAGTTCCTGGCCGCAGGCTACCAGGTGTTCCTGCTCAATTATACGGTGGCGGACACCCCCGGCAAAGCCCCGCTGCGCTACGCCCCGCTGACAGACGCTGCCCGGGCGGTGCTGCACCTGCGCCGCCATGCGGATGAACTGCGGCTGGACCCGGGGCGGATCGCCGTCTGCGGTTTTTCGGCGGGCGGGCATCTGGCCGCCTGCACGGCGCTGATCGCTGCGGACGTAGAGGGCGAACTGGGCCTGCGGGGCACGGAGCGGGTCCTGGACGCCCAGCCCAACGCCGTGATCCTGAGTTACCCCGTCGTCACCACCGGCCCGCTGACCCATCCGGGTTCGGCAGCGAACCTGGCTGGGGAGGACAAAGCGCTGCGCGCCCGCTTCAGCCTGGAAAACCAGGTGACCGGCGCGCCCGGGACCCCGCCGTTTTTTATCTGGCATACGGTGGCCGACGGTTCCGTCCCGGTGGAGAACAGCCTGATGCTGGCCCAGGCCCTGCAAAAACAGGGTATTTCCTACGAACTGCACCTTTTCCCCACCGGCGGCCACGGCGGCAGCCTGTGTACGAACGAGGTGGGCAAGCCCAGCGCACGCAACCGGGCCTGGATGCCGCTGGCGCTGAGCTGGCTGGCCGACGTGTTTGACTATCATTTGTAAAGGGGAGATTTTCCTGTGAAGATCCTGTTTTATACCTTTCGTCCTTTTGACGAACTGCAATACTGCGAACCCAACAGCCGGAAGTACGGTATTGACTACGCCTGGACGGCGGAAGCGCCGAACCCCGGCAATTTGAAACTGGCGGAGGGCTGTGTCGCCGTCAGCACAAACCCCTGCGAGATCCGCCCGGAGTATCTGGAAGCCTTTGCCCGGATGGGTGTGAAATACCTGCCCTGCCGCAGCATCGGGTACGACCACATCCCGCTGGACGCCGCCAAACGGCTGGGCCTGCGGGTCAGCCACAGCCACTACCCGCCGGAGGGCGTGGCCAACTACACCATCATGCTGATGCTGATGGTCACCCGCAAGATGAACCAGATCATGCTGCGCGCGGCGGCACAGGATTACTCCCTGCCCGGTAAAATGGGCCGGGACCTTTCCGACTGCACGGTGGGCGTGATCGGCACAGGCAAGATCGGACGCACGGTGATCCGGCACCTGGCCGGGTTCGGCTGCAAGATCCTGGCCTACGACCTGTATCCCGCTGACGAGGTACGCGCCCTGGCCGAATACGTCCCGCTGGAGGAACTGTACGCCCGCAGCGACGTTATCACCCTGCACCTGAACGCCACGCCCGAAAACCGCCACCTGATCGACGCCGGGGCCATCGCCCAAATGAAGGACGGCGCGCTGCTCATCAACACCGCCCGGGGCACGCTGATCGACCCCGACGCGCTGATCGAAGGGCTGGAAAGCGGCAAGCTGGGCGGCGCCGGGCTGGACGTGGTGGAGGACGAAAACGGCCTTTGCTACTACAACCGCTGCGGCGAAGCGCTGGCCAACCGGGAACTGAACCTGCTGCGCAGTTTTCCCAACGTGATCGTCAGCCCGCACACCGCTTTTTATACCGATGTGAACGTCGCCAGCATGGTGCAAAGCGCCTTTGAGGCCACCGCCGCCTTTGCCGCCGGCGAAGATTACCCCTGCGAGGTCCGTCTGTGACCGTGGAACCCGGGCGCTGCGGTGAAGCTCTGTCGCTGGGCCCCGCGCTGGCGGCGGGAGACGAGTTTCCCTTCGTGTGCGCGGGTTGCGGCGACTGCTGCCGCAAGCGCCGGGACCTGGTGTTGTCGGGGTACGATTTGTACCGCATCGCACGGCGGCTGTATCTGCCGCCCCGCGTTGTGGCGCAGGCATTCTGCAAAAGCTACATCGCGCCGCAGAGTTGCCTGCCCGCCCTGCGCCTGACCCCCAGCCCCGAGACCGGCGACTGCCGCTTTCTGGAAGGCGGGGCCTGTGTGATCCACGAGGCGCGTCCGCTGGCCTGTGCGCTGTACCCGCTGTGCCAGTGCATCGACCCGGACACCGGCGCCGTGACCTACCACGCCCAGCTGCCCCTGTGCGGCCTGCGGCGGGAGGGGCGTACGCTGCGGCAGTATCTGGCGGACGCGGCGCTGGACGAGCGTGCCGGGACCGACACCCGCTGGGCGGTGGTCTGCACCCGGCTTTCCCGCCGGCTGCGGGATGCGGGCGGGCCGGACCACCCGCATTTTTCCGCCGCCGTACACCGTATCGCCCGCGCCCTCTACTGGGACTATTCCCTGGGCGATGAATTTTACCCCCAGTTCCAGCGGAACGTGGAGATCCTGCTCCCGCTGTTGGAGCGCATCCTGTAACAAAAGGCATCCCGCCTGTTTTTACACAGGCGGGATGCCTTTTGTTTACGTTTTCTGCCCCGGCAGATAAAGCTGTACCCGGCAGCCGTGGGGCCGGTTCTGCCAAAAGGAAGCCTGCCCTCCGTGGGCTTGCAAGATCTGCTCCACCACATGCAGGCCAAGGATATGGGGCGTATGTTCCGACGGCTCCCCTTGCAGGGCCGCCAAAACGGCGGGCGGATAGCCCGTCCCGTCGTCCTTCAGCGTGATGCTGAGGCCCCCATCCTCCACCTGTGCTTCGATCCAGCAGCGGACCGGGGCGGCGTTATGGCGCACGCTGTTGCCCAGCACGTTGTCCAGCGCCCGCCCCAGCAGGGCGCGGTCCACGCTGAGGGGGAAATTTTCCGCTTGGGAGGAAAGTTCCAATTCCACCGCGCAGCCCTGCGCCAGCGGCCCGTTGCAGAAATCCGCCACCAACCCCCGCAGCAGCGGCCCGGCCTGACAGGCTTCCCGCCGCAGCGGCTGCGCACCGTATTGCAGCTTGCTGGTCAGGTTCAGATCTTCTACCAGCGCACGGATCTTCTCGCTCTGATCCCGGATGCCCGCCGCCTTGCGGCGCGCCGCTTCCGGCACAGCACGATCGTTTTGCAGCTGCTCCGCCCAGCCCAGGATCAGCGAGAGCGGTGTGCGGATGTCGTGGCTGACACCCGCGATCCAGTTGGTGCGCGCTTCATCCCGGCGCCGGATGATCTCATTGCGGCGGCGCAGCTGTTCGCTGGTCTGGTTGAGGCGCCGGGCCAGTTCCCCGGTGAAACCCCGGGTCGGCAGTTCCACCGTACCGCCGCCCGCCAGTACGTCCAGGCCATCGGCCACCACTTGCAGCGACCGGGTGCTGCGCCAGCTGACCAGCAGGCAGCCCGCCAGGATCAGCGCCAGCACTGCCGCCAGAATGAGGCCGGAGTTTTTGAAGATCCCGGTAAGCAGGTCGGGGGCGCTCCAGAAATTGTACCGTGCAATGCTGTCTTTCGGCATGCCGAGCACCAGCATCCCGTAGTCGCGGATCTGGCAAAAGACCGGGTAGTCTTCCAGATACCAGCGGGTGAAGGAGGCCACCTCGGTGACGGTATAAGGATGGTCCAGCGCCGCAGGCAGGTCGTGACGCCAGAGGATCTGTCCCTCCTCGTCCAGCACCATAGCCCAGACATAGCCGTCCAGCCAGACTTCCGCCGGCTGGGTATCGAACACGAACGTTCCCTGTGCGTCACAGTGCAGGTGGTCGGCGATCTGTGAACTGGAATAGCGGAAAGAATCCGCCCGCATCGTCCCGTAATAGTACCCGAGCCCGATCAGCGCTGCCACCCCCAGGGCCATCAGCAGCAGGATGATGGCGGCCGTCGCCAGCACATAGCGCCGTACCACGCGGGCAAAGGTCTTCATCGTGCATCCTCCCCGGCCAGTTTATAGCCGATGCCCCGCACCGTCAGCAGCCAGCGGGGCTTGCTGGCATTCTCCTCGATCTTCTCCCGCAGATGGCGGATATGCACGGTCAGGCTGTTCTCGTATCCATAGTAGTCCTGTCCCCAGACCGCCTCACACAGCGCGTCATAGGTCAAAATATGGCCGCGGTTCTCGGCCAGCTTTTGCAGCAGCGTGCGCTCGGTGGCCGTCAGCGGCAGCGTGCCGCCGCCGGGCAGACGCACAAGGGCATCCTCCAGCTCCACCGTGCGTTCCCCCAGCCGCAGCGCCGGGGCGCTGCGCTGCAAGGCCGCGCGGTAGGTGCGCTGCAGCAGGTTCTGGATGCGCAGCAGCAGTTCCTGCATCAAAAAAGGTTTGGTCAGGTAATCGTCCGCCCCCAGCCCCAGCCCGAACAGCCGGTCGGCGTCGGCGTCGCGGGCCGAGAGGAACAGCGCCGGGACGTCCGCCTGCGCCCGCAGCCGGCGGAACAGAGCAAAGCCGTCCCCGTCGGGAAGGTTGATGTCCAGCACCATCAGGTCGGGGCGGGATGCCGCAAAGGCCGCCCGGGCCGCCGCGCAGTTCCCGGCCGCCATCAGGTTCTGGTAGCCCGCCGCATGCAGGTGCTGCTGCAGCAGTTCCAGCAGTTCCGGCGTATCGTCCACCAGCAGGATTTTGGCGTCATAGATCGTCTGCATGGGATCACCTCGGTTCCTATTATATCGTATTCCGGGTGGATGTCCACACGGCGGCGGCAAATCTTAAGGTAAATTTAAGCGCAGCTTTCTTGGGAATTAAGCTGGCCGCTGTATGATAAAGCCGTTCCCAAAAGAAACGAGCAAAGGAGCGACTAGCATGCAAACTGTGATCGAGACGAAAAGCCTGTGCAAAACCTACGGGCGGCAAAAAGCCGTGGATCACGTGGAACTGCACGTACCACAGGGCAGCGTTTACGGGTTTATCGGCCCCAACGGCGCCGGAAAAAGCACCACCATGAAAATGCTGCTGGGGCTGATCCACCCCAGCCAGGGGCAGGTGTTCCTGCTGGGGCAGGAGATGACGGAGCGCAACCGCCTTGCCCTGCTGCGCCAGACCGGCAGCCTGATCGAAACGCCTTCCGGGTACCTGCACCTGACCGGGCAGGAAAACTTGCAGGTGGTGGCAGATCTGAAAGGGGTCCCCCGCCGGGACATTGCCCGCGTGCTGGAGATCGTGGACCTGACCGCCGACCGCAACCGCAAAGTGGGGCAGTATTCCCTGGGCATGAAACAGCGGCTGGGCATCGCCATGGCGCTGCTGGGCAGCCCCAAACTGCTGATCCTGGACGAACCCACCAACGGCCTGGACCCCGCCGGTATACAGGAGATGCGCGACCTGATCGCCAACATGCCCGCCGCCACCGGGGCCACCGTGCTGATCTCCAGCCACCTGCTGGGCGAAATGGAACAGATGGTCGGCTTTGTCGGCATTTTGCATCAGGGGCAGCTGCTGTTTGAAGGCTCGCTGCGGGAACTGCAGCGGCACAGCCGCGGTTCCTTCAGCCTGCGCGTTTTGCAGCCCCAGAAAGCGGCGCCGGTGCTGAAAAGCCGCGGCATCGCACCGCGCCTGGAAAAAGGCGCCCTGACCCTGCCGCCCTTGCGTGACGAGGAACTGGCCGGACTGGTCCGGGCCGTAGCCGAAAGCGGCGCCGGCGTGGTGGGGCTGACCGCCCACTCCAAGTCGCTGGAAGAGATCTTCCTGAGTTTGACCCAGACACAGGAGGTGAAGTGAGATGCCGCGCAGTCTGCACGCCGAATTCCAAAAAGCATGGCGGCGGCACGACCTGCTGATCTGCCTGCTGCTGCCCGTGATCGTTCTGCTGTGGTCCGGCTACTCCGCCCCCGACGGGGCCGGTTCCACCGTGAACGCTTTCAGCGCCCTGTTCTACTCTGCCCCCGTCATGAATGCGATCCTGATGCCGGTGGGCATGGCCGTACTGGCCAACCGTCTGTGGGATGTGGAGATAAAGGGGAGTTTTCCCAAGCTGCTGTACACCCTGCAGAGCCGCGGCAGCCTTTTTGCCGCCAAAGCCGCGCTGGGATTCGGGGAAGTATTCCTGATCGCAGCGCTGGAGACGGCCTGCATCCTGGCGGTGGGACGGTGGAAGGGCTACACGGAAGTGATCCCGCCGGTGCATATCCTCTACTTTTTTGTCTGCACGCTGGCCGTCTGCACGATGCTGTTTTTTTCGGAACTGCTGCTGTCGGTGCTGCTGACCAACCCGCTGCCCGCTCTCTGCGTGGGCGTTGTGGGCGCCCTGGTGGGCCTGTTTTCCGCTTTCATGCCGCCCGTTGTCAGCCTGTTCGTCCCCTGGGGGTACTTCATCCCGCTGAGTTCCTTCGTACTGGTAAGCTGGGATGCCGACACCCGGATCGCTGTTTACGGTATGCGGGATTTCCGCTGGCTGTTGCTGTTCTGGGCCATCCTGCTGGCTGCAGGTTTCTTTCTGTTCACCTGGCGCGCCATCCGCCAAAAGGAGGTATGACAAAATGTTCAAACGCTGTCTGGTGGCGGAAAACCGCAAACTGCACGCTTCCCCCATCTGGATCGTCTTTTTTGTACTGCCGGTCATTTCGGCCATTTATGGAACCTACAACTACCTGCAGAACCTCGGCATCCTAACCGACCAATGGTACAGCCTGTGGACCCAGCACACCTTGTTCTACGCCCTGTTTTTCTTCCCGGTGCTGGTAGGGGTCTATGCCGCCTACCTGTGGCGGCTGGAGCATATGGGGCACAACTGGAACCTCATCATGGCGGCGCCGGTACGGCCGCTCTACCTGTTTCTTGCCAAATATGTCATCGTCCTCAAACTGGTGCTGCTGACCCAGATGCTGGTCTTTGCACTGTATTTCTTCTGCGGCAAGGCATTCGCGCATTTACCCGGCCTGCCGCCGTTGGAGACCTTCCTCTATCTGCTGCGCGGGTTGGCAGGCGGCCAGTGCGTCATCGCGCTGCAGCTGATCCTCTCGATGCTGATCCGCAGCTTTGCCGTGCCGGTGTTCATCGGTCTGGCAGGCGGCGTGGTCGGCATGCTGACGGCCAGCAAGGGCATCGGGCTGGCATTCCCCTACGCGCTGATGCAGGTAGGCATGAACTCCAACAAGAGCGAGGACATTCTGGCGGGCAGTTATGGCGGCTTCATTCTGGCCTCGCTGGTGTGGCTGCTGCTTTTTGTAGGGCTCGCCCAGCTGCTGCTGACCCGGCGGGATGTGCGTTCCTGATCCGGCGGGGCATTGCATGATCGGGCGCGGCACGGTATAATAGAGTCACCAAACCCCAAAGGAGGGCTGCGCCATGACTGCCAACGCCGCCGATTTTGCAGGCGCCGTCTGCGGACGCCGCTATGAAAAAGAACTGGAAACGCATTTCCGGGATTGCCTGCTGTTTTACCGGGATGGCCGCATCCGCTTTGAACGCTACTGTTACGGGGAGGCCGCCTGCCTGGTGTTCAGCGTGTGGGCCCACGGCTTCGATGCGGAGGGCAAGATCCTCTGGGACAAAGAGCCGGAATTTGAGAGCCAGCGCTCCGCCCTGCCCCGCGTGCTGACCGACGTGCAGGAAAGCGGAAATGCTTTACAGTTCGACGGAGCCCGCAAGCGTTACTGCAAAACCGAGGAATTCGAGTCGGATAAACGCAACGGCTATAACCGCTGGAAGGTCTTTTGGATGAACCTTAAAAAGCCCCGCGCCTGAGGGTCCCTTGTCCACAACCAAACGGCCGCCGCACAGCGTTCGCTGTACGGCGGCCGTTTTTGCTTTACCAAATGCACGCGGTCCTGTGGATTTCCGGCAAAAATGCCTGCCGCCTTTCTCTCAAAAAGTCAGGCAAACTTCTCCACACCGCCGGCGGTGACGCGGGCATAGACCAGCGGCGGCAGGGCCGGTTTCTCCGCTCCGATCACCAGGCCGCCCCGGTACATCTCCTCCGCCGGTGCAAACAGGGCTTCGTCGTCGGCATAGAAGGTACAGATACTCTCCCCCGCTTCCACATGATCGCCCAGCTTTTTGTGCATCGTGATGCCGGCGGCAAAGTCGATGGCATCCTCCTTCTTGATGCGCCCGGCCCCCAGCAGCACGCTGGCATTGCCGATCTTCTCCACATCGTTTTTGCGGATGTACCCGGCGCACGGGGCCGTCAGTTCGTAGCTGTATTTCGCCTTGCGGAACAGGCCGGGGTCCCGCAGCACCGAGGTATCGCCGCCCTGCGCAGCAAACATCCGGCAGCAGGTCTCAAAAGCCGAGCCATCCGCGATGGCCCGTTCCGCCATGGCACGGCAGGCAGCCATATCGCCCTTGCCCGCCAGCAGCAGCATATTGGATGCCAGCTGCAGGCAGACTTCCGTCAGGTCGGCAGGGCCTTTTCCCTGCAGGACCGCCATGCTTTCGGCCACTTCCAACGCATTGCCGATGTTGTGGCCCAGGGGTTTGTCCATATCGGTGATGAGTGCCGCCACCTTGCGGCCGTGGGCCGTTCCGATGGCCACCATCTGGCGGGCCAGTTCAATAGCGCTGTCCAGGTCCTTCATGAACGCGCCGTCGCCCATGGTCACATCCAGCAAAATGGCGTCGGAACCGGCCGCCAGCTTTTTGCTCATGATGGAGGACGCGATCAGCGGGATGCAGCCGACGGTGGCCGTCACATCCCGCAGCGCGTACATTTTTTTATCCGCCACGGCAATTTGGCCGCTCTGGCCAATGACTGAAATTCCGATCTCATTGACCTGGCGGAAAAATTCCTCCCGGGTCAGACTGGTACGGGTCCCCGGCACCGCTTCCATCTTGTCGATGGTACCGCCGGTATGGCCCAGGCCGCGGCCGCTCATCTTGGCGATCTTCACGCCGCAGGCCGCCACCACCGGCGCAATGACCAGCGTGGTCTTATCCCCCACGCCGCCGGTGGAATGTTTGTCCACCTTGATGCCCTCAATAGCGGAAAGGTCTACCATATCGCCGGAGCGGGCCATCACGTCGGTGAGCTGGGCCGTCTCCTCATCGGTCATGCCGCGCAGGTAAACAGCCATCAGCAGCGCGGACATCTGGTAGTCCGGCACGCTGCCTGCCACATAACCGTTGACGGCGAAAGCCAGTTCTTCCCGGGACAGCACGCCGCCGTCCCGCTTTTTTGCAATAATATCATACATGCGCATCGTAGGGGCCCTCCTTTCAGGGCGATGCTTACAGATTCTGTGCAAGAGCAAAAAATGCCGCCTCACCATGGACGGCATTCTTTTGCCGGGGGCACACCCGGTTCTCAGCGGCTGCCTTTGTCGTAGGGGATGCCTTCCGCCTTGGGCGCCATGCTGTTCTTGCTGGTGAAGGCCAGAATGACCATCGAGGCAATGAACGGCATCATGTTGTAGATGTTGGAGGACCAGCCGAGCTGCGAAAGCACGGTGGCGTCCGCAATATTGGCCAGGCTCTTGAATACGGCGAAAAACATGGCCGCGCCGAAGATGTGCACCGGTTTCCACTGGCCGAAAATCATGACAGCCAGCGCCAGGAAGCCTGTGCCGGCCACGCCGACCTCAAAGTTCCAGGTCTGCACGCTGGGGATGATATAGGCCAGGCCGCCGATACCGCCCAGGAAGCCGGAGATCAGGACGCCGCTGTAGCGCATCTTATACACATTGATGCCCACAGAGTCCGCCGCCTGGGGATGCTCGCCGCAGGCGCGCAGGCGCAGGCCGAAACGGGTCTTGTACATGACGATATAGCTGATGATGAGCAGCACGATGCCCAGCGGGACAAAGACGCTCAGTTCCAGGCCCCCGATGCTGAACAGGAAGGCATTGTTGGTGTAGTCGATCTTGGAGGAGGTGGAACCGTTGAAATTCTTCGCCAATATGATGGCGAGGGCTGTGGCCAGCATGTTCAGCGCCGTACCGCCTATGGTCTGGTCTGCCTTCAAATGGATGGAGGCGAAGGCCAGCAGCAGCGAGTAGACCATGCCGGAAACGGCCGCCACCGCGATGGAGATCACCACGATCAGCAGCGGCGGCATCGTGTTGGGCAGCAGGGCGACCGCCAGCACGCCCCCCAGGCCGCCGATGACCATGATGCCTTCCAGCGCGATGTTGATGACGCCGGAGTGTTCGCTGAACATGCCGCCCAGCGCCACCAGCATCAGCACAATGCCATACAGAAGCGTGTATTTGACCAACAGGAGCATGTCACTTGGCCTCCTTTCCAGCCTGCGGAGCCGGCTCCGCATTGGCGTCCGAAATATCCTTGTCGGCATGCAGCATACGGCCGATCACGCCGCGGAACAGCATGGCAAAAGCACACAGGTAGATGATGATGCCGGAGATCAGGTCGGCGATCTCGGGCGGGAAATAGCGGGTAGGCAGGAAGCTGCCGCCCACCGTGATGTGGGAAATAAACACGGAGGAGAAGATGGTGCCGATGGGGTGGGATGCCGCCAGCAGCGCCGTGGCGATGCCGTTGAACCCCATGGCCGGGAGCGTGGTGGTGTTCAGCGGGTTCCATTCCGCACCGCCGGAAAGGTAGAGCAGGCCCGCGCCGAAACCGGCCAGAGCGCCCGCGATAGTCATCGAGAGGATGATGTTTTTCTTCTCGTTGATGCCGGCGTAGCGCGCCGCATTCTTGTTCAGGCCCACCGCCTTGAGTTCATAGCCGAAGGTGGTCTTTTCCAGAATGACCCAAATCAGCACCGCGGCAGCGATGGCCAGGAAGATAGCGATGGTGGTGCTGGGGGTATGGAACAGTTCCGACATACCGGCCGAGGGGATCACCGACTCGGGCGAAGTATCCACGAGTTTCCAGGTACGGGTGCTTTTGACATCGTACATCGCGCCGGTGCCGCGGGCGTAGACGATCTCATTGACCATATACAGGCCGATCCAGTTGAACATGATGGAGGTGATCACCTCGTTGATGTTCAAGTACGCCTTGAAGATGCCGGGGATCGCGCCCCAGACCGCACCGAACAGCGCCGAGGCCAACAGGCAGAGATACCACGGCAGGTGCAGGATCAGCGCGCAGTACAGCGCGCCGAAAGCGCCCAGTGTGTACTGACCCGCCGCGCCGATGTTGAACAGGCCGGTCTTGAAGGCGAAAGCCACCGAAAGGCCGGTCATGATGAGCGGAGCGGAGTTCGTCAGCGTGCGGCCTACGCCGTACGGGAAGTCGTAGAAGCCGCCCTGGATGATACGCATGAAGCCCTGGTCCCAGGCATGCTCCGGGTTGATGATGAACAGCGCGATCAGGCCGACGGCCAGACCGATCAGGATGCAGAGGATGGCCGCCAATACGCTGCTGCCCTTCTGCCGCAGGACCATGCCCGCGTTGCTTTTATTCTGACTCACAGGTCACTGCGCCTCCTTTCCCTGCCGTTTGGCGCCTGCCATATACAGGCCCAGTTCCTGGACCGTAGTCTGCTTGGGGTCGAACTCGCCGACGATCTCCCCTTCGTACATGACGAGGATGCGGTCGGAGAGGTTCATGACTTCGTCCAGTTCCAGGCTGATGAGCAGCACCGCCTTGCCGCGGTCCCGCTCGTCCACGATCTGCTTATGGATATACTCGATCGCGCCCACGTCCAGGCCGCGGGTGGGCTGGACCGCCACCAGCAGCTTGGGGTCCTTGTCGATCTCACGGGCAATGATGGCTTTCTGCTGGTTGCCGCCGGACATGCTGCGCACGATGGTGGAACTCCCCTGGCCGCTGCGCACGTCGTACTGCTGGATCAGGAGGTCGGAATACTCGCGCACCGCCGCCTTATTGATAAAGCCCATCTTCTGGAACCGGGGTTCCCAATAGCGCTGGAGCACCATGTTGTTTTCCAGCGAATAATCCAGCACCAGGCCATGCTTATGGCGGTCCTCGGGAATATGGCTCATACCGTCCTTGGAGCGCTGGCGGATGCTGGCCTGGGTGATGTCCTGCCCGTCCAGCGTGATGGTGCCGTGGGTCACTTTTTCAAGCCCCGTCAAGCCATAGACCAATTCAGTCTGGCCGTTGCCCTCGATGCCTGCCAGGCAGACGATCTCGCCGCCGCGCACCTCAAAGGAAACGCCGCGCACCGCGTCCTTTTTGTGGACGCGCCCGGGCACGTGCATATCTTTTACCGAAAGGACCACATCTCCCGGCTTGGCGGGCGCTTTTTCCACCGCAAACTGCACGTCGCGCCCCACCATCATGCGGGAAAGTTCTTCCTTGCTGGTTTTGGCAATATCAACGGTGCCGATGCCCTTGCCCTTGCGCAGAATCGTGCAGCGGTCGGCCACCGCCATGATCTCGTTGAGTTTGTGGGTGATAAAGAGGATGCTCTTGCCTTCCTTCTTGAAGCCGCGCATGATCTCCATCAGTTCGTCGATCTCCTGCGGGGTCAGGACCGCCGTGGGCTCGTCAAAGATCAGGATCTCATTGTCACGGTAGAGCATTTTCAAAATCTCTACACGCTGCTGCATCCCCACCGAAATATCGCTGACCAGCGCATCGGGGTCCACCCGCAGGCCGTACTTTTCGGAAAGTTCCATGACCTTTTTGCGCGCCTTTTCCTTCTGCAGAAAGCCCGCCTTGCAGGGCTCCACGCCCAGCATGATATTGTCCAGCACGCTGAAACATTCGACCAGTTTGAAATGCTGGTGCACCATGCCGATGCCCAGGTCGTTGGCGGCGTTGGGGTCCTTGATATTGACCTCCTGCCCGTTTTTCTTGATAACGCCGTGTTCCGGCTGATACAGACCGAACAGAACGCTCATCAATGTGGATTTGCCCGCACCGTTCTCCCCCAGCAAAGCATGTACTTCGCCGCGGCGCAGTTGCAAAGTCACGTCATCGTTTGCCTTGATGCCGGGGAATTCCTTGGTGATGTGCAGCATCTCGATCACGAAATCCTCTGCCAAGCTGCTCACGCCCCTTTCATAAGATTATTTGTACTTATTATACAATTATTTGCCCGTCTTCACAAGTTATTTGCGGCCTTTTTTTGCAAAACCCGCGCCCTTTCGCGCACAAAAAAGCAGCGGATGCTGCGTCGGGCAGACATCCGCTGCTTTTCGTTTTAAGAAAGAGGATCAGACCTGGTAATCCACCGTGGTGCTCTCACTGACAGTGGGCTTGACGGTATCGTCGGAGCTGTCGTCCACAACGATCTCGCCGGAGCGGATCTGCTCCTTCACAGCCTCGTACTCCTCAACGGTGAAGGTGGAGAAGTTCCAGCTGCCTTCGGCGGTGGGCAGGCCGACATAGTCGCCTTCCTGCAGGCCGTAGACGCCGTTGGTGCCCGCGATGTTGCTCCAGGTGCCGTTCAGGACGTGATCCAGCGCGTCGGTAACGCCTTCGTTCAGGCCCTTCATGGCAGAGGTGACGAACGGGTTGTAGCTGTACTTGCCGCTCTCGACATCCTGCTCGCCGATGTAGTTCTGGTCAACGTCAACGCCGATGACTTTGCCGTCATACTTGACAGCCGCTTCCACGGCGCTGGTGTAGATGCCGCCGCCGCAGGCAAAGACGACCTGCGTGCCGCCGGAATACCAGCTTTCCATCTTGGCGGTGATGTTGGCATCGCCGGAGAAGGCGCCGCCGTACCAGTAGTTGATGTGGATGTTGGCGCCCATCTCCTGCGCAGCGGCGTCGGCACCCTGCACAAAGCCGTAGCCGTAACGGATAACGGCGGGGACCGCCATGCCGCCCAGGAAGCCCAGCTCGGTGAAGCCGTCCTTCACAGCGGCGTAACCGGCCAGGTAGCCGGCCTGCTCTTCCTTATAGGTGATGCAGTAGACGTTCTCGGGGATGGTCTCGGTGCCGATGTCGCCCGCGGTCATGTCAACGCCGATGAAGTTGATATCGGGGTATTCCTCGGAAGCCCAGGCCAGAGCGGGGCCGTACAGATAGCCGACGCAGACAACGGTGTTGGCGCCGTCGTTGATCGCATTGCGGATCAGGGTCTGACGCTCTTCGTCGTTGTCATCGCTGGGCAGGTAGTACTCGTAGTTGAGACCGTTGGCTTCGCCGAAAGCCTGGACAGCCTCCCAGCAGCCCTGGTTGAAGCTCTCGTCATCAATGGTGCCCACGTCGCAGACCTGAGCGATGCCGGTGATTTCGGACGCAGCGGCCTCCTCGGCAGTAGCGCTGGACGTCGCGCCGGCAGCCGAGCTGGAAGAAGCGGAATTACCGCCGCAGGCCGCCAGAGAGAACGCCATGCTGCCGGCCATAGCCAGTGCAAGGAATTTCTTCATGGTTTTGATCTCCTTAACTTGAATTGAGTTGAGTCCTGGCAGGGCGGTTCCCTGCCGCGCTACTCACAGTATAGCCCATTTACCCGGCTTTTGCAATGGAAAAAAGGACACAAAAGCATTACAAATATTTGACAAAATGTTCAATCTCAGTTCTGGATCTCCACCGTGACCGCCGGCGTTTCCGGCAGGGTATCCAGGTCCGAGTAGGCCGTCACTTCCAGCTCGCTGTTGCGCAGCTGCTCGTACAGGCGCTCATAATCCCGTTCAGAAAAGTCGTTGAAACGCCAGGTCGTGGCAGCCAGCGCCACGCTGCCGTCGGTGTACCCCAGCCGTTCCGTCTGCCCGGCATCCTGCTGGTCCCAGGCCGCGCCGCCGGAGAAGAACTTGTACAGCTGGCGCTGTACCGCCGTGTTATAGCACTTGACAGCACTGCCCAGCACCCGTTCGCCCAGGGCGTTCTGGTCCCAGTCGGTTGCGAAGGCGCGGGCGCCGGTCTGGTTGACAGCTTCCACCGCGCTCTGCATCAGCTGCCCGCCGCTGGCCAGGATCACGCCGGTACCATTGTTGTACCATTCCACCATGCGGGAAGTCACGACGCCTGCGTCGCCGATGTCGCCGGTGAACCAGATGCGCATACTGACTTCCTCGCCCTGGCGCTGGGCCGCGGCCTGCGCCCCCTGCAAAAAGCCGGTGCAGTACCGCACGATGCCGGGCACCTCCTCGGTGCCGACGAAGCCAAGGCCGGTGTAGCCTTCTGCCACCGAGGCGTAACCGGCAAGGTAGCCCGCTTCCTCCTCCCGGAACAGCACGCTGTGCACGGAAGACTCCATGGCATAGGAGGTATAGTCGGCGTTATGAGGCTCGTCGTCAAAAAGAAGATAGGACACCCCCGGATAGTTGGCCTGGATCTCAAACAGAGCAAGGGCCATTTCCTCCCCGCGGCAGACTACCAGGGCCGCGCCGCTCTCGGCCGCCTGGCGGAGCGCTTCCTCCGCCGAAGCCGCCCCCGAAGCGCCGTAAGGGTACGACTGCGCCGTATACCCGAACTGGGAGGCAAAGGTCTGTATCCCCTGCCACAGCAGCGCTTCCGGCCCCGATTCCAGCGCGCCGCTCTCGGCCGCCAGCGCGATCGTGGCCCCGCCGGGGAGCGGTTCGGCATCCTCCGCCGGGGTATAAACATAGGAAGCGTCATCTGACGGCACGGTAAAAGTATCCTCCGTTCCGCTTTCCGCCTGCGGCGCGCAGGCGGAAAGGGCCGCCAGCAGGAGCATCGTCAGGAACAGCGCGATCATTTTTTTCATGAGAATATGGAAACTCCTTACATTTGGGATTCGGTTTTTTCTGTTTCCAGGTTGGCCGGACCAAACCCGTAAGGCAGCAGCTGCCCCAGCGTCGTAACGATATAGTCCTCTTCCGTCCTGGCCATGATGACCGTCAGGTCCGGGCCGCTGAATTCGTAGAGCGCCTGACGGCAGACGCCGCAGGGACCTGTGACCAGTTCATTGACCGTGCCTTCTTTGCTGCCGACGATCGCAATGGCCGAAAACTGCCGCTCCCCTTCGCTGACAGCCTTGAACAGCGCGGTGCGCTCGGCGCAGTTGGTGGCGGTATACCCGGCGTTTTCGATGTTGCAGCCGGTATAGACCTTCCCGTTCCGGGTCAGCAGCGCTGCCCCGACGTTGAAATGGGAGTACGGTGTATAGGCGAACTTCCGTGCGGCAAAAGCGCGGCGGATCAGGTCGCGGATCTGTGTTTGCTCCAGTTTCATTTTTCCAGGTACGCCTCCGCGCCCAGCGCCACCTTCATCATGGCGGTAAAGCTGGTCTGCCGCTGTTCGGCGGTGGTGATCTCGGGCGAAACGAAGCTGTCGGAGATCGTCAGCAGGCAGGCTGCGCGTTTGCCCAGGACCTTGGCGTTATGGAACAGGGCGAAACTTTCCATCTCCACCGCCAGGCAGCCCTTTTCGTCCCGCAGGCGTTCCCAATACGTGGGCTTCGCGTCGCTGGGCTGGCGGTAGAAGACATCGGAAGAATGGATATTGCCCTCGATCAGCGGGATATTCTGCGCGGCGGCACTGGCCCGGATGGCTTCGTTCAGATCCGTGCTGGGGGTCTGGATCTCTGCCGTATCGCCGCTCTGGGTCACGGCATAGTTGCTTTCGGAATAAGCGCCCGCAGCCAGGACCACGTCGAACAGGCGGGCCTTCTCGGTATAGGAACCGGCGGAGCCGATGCGGATGATGTTCTCCACACCGTACTGGCTGTACAGTTCATAGGAATAGATCCCGATGGAGGGCATCCCCATGCCGCTGCCCATCACACTGACGGGGCGCCCCTGGTAAGTACCCGTATAGCCGAGCATGCCGCGCACGTCGGTGACCAGACGCGGATTTTCCAGGAAGGTTTCTGCAATGAACTTGGCGCGCAGGGGGTCCCCCGGCATCAGGACAGTCTTGGCAAAATCGCCGTTTTCGGCGCGGTTGTGAGGGGTAGACATTCTGTGGCACACTCCTTTATTTTGTGTTGGTTCTTTATAGTATACCACATTTGTGGCTTTTGTGGTAAAATTAAACGTAAAAAATTGTGAAAGCGAGTGAGATCATGGTATTACCGCACCATTGCCGTTTATGCCCGCGCGCCTGCGGCGCCGACCGCGCGGCAGGCCAGGCCGGTTTCTGCGGCGCGGATGACCGGCTGTATGTCGCGCGCGCCGCGCTGCACCATTGGGAAGAACCCTGCCTGAGCGGCGCGCCGGAGGACGTGCGCGGCAGCGGCACCGTGTTCTTTACCGGCTGCGCGCTGCGCTGCTGCTATTGCCAGAATTACCCCATCAGCCAGGAAAACGTGGGTAAGGAGATCTCTGCCCGCCGCCTTACGGAGATCTTCCTGCGGCTGCAGCAGGACGGCGCGCGCAACCTCAACCTGGTGACCGCCACCCAGTACCTGCCCTGGGTGCTGGAAGCCCTGGACGACGCCAAAGCCCGCGGCCTGACGCTGCCCGTTGTCTACAACACCGGCGGCTATGAAACCGTGGAATCCGTGCGGGCACTGGACGGATATGTGGACGTCTGGCTGACCGATTTCAAATACGCCGCGCCGGAACTGGCGGGCCGCTTTTCCGCTGCGCCGGACTACCCTGCCGTGGCGCAGGCCGCCCTGCGGCAGATGCTGGCCCAGACCGGCGCGCCGCTCTATGACGGGGAAGGCTTCCTGCAGCGCGGGGTCATCGTCCGCCATCTGGCGCTGCCCGGCTGCGTACAGGACAGCAAAGCCGTACTGCAGACGCTGGCCCGGCTGCGCGCCGCCTGCGGCGTGCCCTTCCTGACCAGCCTGATGAGCCAGTTCACCCCGTTTTACAAGGCAGCCGGACATGGCCTTGGCCGGCGCATCACCACCTATGAGTACCGGCAGGTGGTGGATGAAGCCGTCCGGCTGGGCCTTACCGACGGCTACATGCAGGAAAAGAGCAGCGCCCGGGAAGAATACACCCCGCCTTTTGATCTGGAAGGTGTATAAGGTCCCGCTTGCCGTTCCCCGCAGTACCACTCCCCCGCCTTTTCCGCATACTATGCAGAAAAGGGAGGGAGCTTTTTATGGCTGTGTTTCAAAATGGCATTGATGTTTCCCGTTACCAGGGCAACGTCAACTGGTCCCAGGTCGCCGCGTCAGGGAATGAATTTGCCATCGTGCGCATCGGTTCCAGCAACAGCGGCGGGCTGTATGTGGACCCCTACTTTCTGCAGAACGTCAACGGCGCCCACGCCGCGGGGCTGCGCGTCGGGGCTTACTATCATACCTACGCCCGCACCCAGAAGGCCGTCGCCGATGAATTGTCCCTGTTCCTCAACGCCATGCAGGGCCTGCAGCTGGAATACCCGGTCTTTGTGGATGTGGAGGATTCCAGCCTGACCAGCCTGGGCCGCGCCCAACTGACCAGCCTGGTGCGCTATGCCATGGACATTTTGTACCAGCGCAAATGGTATGGCGGCTGGTACAGCTATACCAGCTATATCAACAATTACCTCAACGCCGCCGAACTCAACGACTATCCGCTCTGGGTGGCGGATTACCGCTCCACGCTGGGCTACAACGGCAGTTATGCCATGTGGCAGTATTCCGGCAGCGGCGCCGTGCGCGGCATTGGCGGCGCCTGTGACCTGAACTACAGCTACCGTGATTTTCTGCCTGTGATCCAGGCGGGCGGGTTCAACAATTACGGCCCGTCCGGCCCGCAGATGGAGAGCGTTACCGGCTACTCGCTGGTGGTGTTCAATGCACGCACGGAATACTTCTATTCCCCCGACCTCAACGATGTGGTGGGGTATCTTCCGATCGGCCGTTACCCTGTGACCCAGCGCAGCACCCGGAAGTACAGCGGCTACGACTGGGTAGTCTTTTCCTACAACGGCACTTCGTACTGGACCGCCGTGCTGGGGGACCGCAACCGGGTGGAACCCACCGTATAGCTGCCCGGCGCGCCGGGTCCTCCCCGCTTGCGCAACAACCATAAGTTGTGTTATAATAGATGTATCCGATTGACAAGGGCTTTTCATTTATGGTTTAATAAATTTGTATGCGCAAAAACCGATGCGCACGATGTTACCGCAGGGGGAACCAGTGCATGGCAAAAAAGCAACAGGAATACGGCAACGACAGCATCCGCCAGTTGAAGGGCGCCGACCGCGTCCGCAAACGCCCGGCCGTCATTTTCGGTTCGGACGGCGTGGAAGGCTGCGCCCATTCCATTTTTGAGATCATTTCCAATTCCATCGACGAAGCCCGCGACGGGTACGGCGACCGCATCAACGTGACGCTGTTCCCCGGCGAAGTGATCGAAGTCGAGGACTTCGGCCGCGGCATCCCGGTGGACTACAACAAGGCGGAACAGCGCTGGAACTGGGACCTGGTGTTCTGTGAGCTGTACGCCGGCGGCAAATACGCCGAAGGCGGCGGCAACTACGATTTCAGCCTGGGCCTGAACGGCCTGGGCCTGTGCGCCACCCAGTACGCCAGCGAGTGGATGACCGCCGACATCTACCGGGACGGCTTCCACTATCACCTGGACTTCAAAAAAGGCGAAAACGTGGGCGGCTTGCAGAAGGAGCCCTACAAGGGCCGCCGCACCGGCTCCGTCATCCGCTGGAAGCCGGACGCCGAGGTGTTCACCGACATTGCGGTGCCCGCCGGGACTTTCCGGGATATGATGCGCCGCCAGGCGGTGGTCAACGACGGTGTGACGCTGGTATTCACCGACAAGTCGGGCAGCGAGCCGCAGACCTACGAATATCTGTATGAACACGGCATCGCCGACTACACCGGGGAACTGGTAGGCGACCAGGGCCTGACCGCCGTCCACTTCTGTTCCGGCGCGGCCACCGGCCGGGACCGGGCGGACCAGCCGGATTACCAGGTCAAAATGAACGTGGCCTTCGCCTTTTCCAACACCGTGCAGGCGCTGGAATACTACCACAACTCCAGCTGGCTGGAACACGGCGGCAGCCCCGACCGGGCGGTGCGCACGGCCTTCGTCAACCAGATCAATGCCTGGCTCAAAAACAAGGGCCTGTACAAAAAGAACGAGAGTTCCATCACCTTCTCCGACGTGCAGGACTGTCTGGTACTGGTGTCCTCCAGTTTTTCCACCCGGACCAGCTACGAGAACCAGACCAAAAAGGCCATCACCAACAAGTTTGTGGCCCAGGCCATGACGGAGTTTTTGAAACATCAGCTGGAAGTCTACTTCGTCGAGCACCCTGACGAAGCCGAAAAAGCCTGCAAACAGGTGCTGATCAACAAGCAGAGCCGGGAACACGCCGAGAAAGCGCGCATCACCATCAAAAAGACGATGACGCAGCAGATGGACCTGGCCAACCGTGTGCAGAAGTTCGTGGACTGCCGCAGCAAGGACCCCGGCCGCCGGGAACTGTATATCGTGGAGGGCGATTCCGCCATGGGCGCGGTCAAACAGAGCCGCGACTCGGAGTTCCAGGCCATCATGCCCATCCGCGGCAAGATCCTCAACTGCCTGAAAGCGGACTATGCCCGCATCTTCAAATCCGACATCATCACCGACCTGATCCGCGTGATGGGCTGCGGTGTGGAACTGGGCGGCAGCCACAACAAGGATCTGGCCAGCTTCAATCTGGAGAATCTGCGTTTCAACAAGGTCGTGATCTGTACCGACGCCGACGTGGACGGCTACCAGATCCGCACCCTGGTGCTGACCATGCTCTACCGGCTGACCCCCACGCTCATCAACAAGGGGTATGTCTACATCGCGGAGTCGCCGCTGTATGAGATCAATACCCGGAACAAGACCTTCTTTGCCTACACCGAGCCTGAGAAAGCCGACATCCTGCGGCGCATCGAGGGCGAGAAATATACGATCCAGCGGTCCAAAGGTTTGGGTGAGAACGACCCGGAAATGATGTGGCTGACCACCATGAGCCCCGAGAGCCGCCGCCTGATCAAAGTGCTGCCCACCGACGCCGAACGCACCGCCCGGGTCTTTGACCTGCTGCTGGGCGACAACCTGCAGGGCCGCAAGGAGCACATTGCCGAACACGGCGCCGAATATCTGGACGATCTGGATGTAAGCTGACACGAGGAAAACTATGGCGAAAAAACGAGAAAAGAAAACAGCGCCGGCGCGCCCCCAGCTGGGCGATAATGTGGAGATCCTCTCCGCCGGTGAGATCATCGAGTCCCCCATCACCGAGACCCTCGAAACCAACTATATGCCCTACGCGATGAGCGTCATCGTATCCCGCGCCCTGCCGGAGATCGACGGGTTCAAACCGGCGCACCGCAAGCTGCTGTACACGATGTACACCATGGGCCTGCTGAAAGGCGTGCGCACCAAAAGTGCCAACATCGTGGGCAGCACGATGCACCTGAACCCCCACGGCGATGCGGCCATCTACGACACGATGGTGCGCATGGGCCGTTCCAACGAGAGCCTGCTGGTTCCCTTTGTGGATTCCAAGGGCAACTTCGGCAAGGCGTACAGCCGCGACATGGCCTACGCCGCCGCCCGTTACACCGAGGCCAAACTGGAGCCGGTGTGTGAGGAACTGTTCCGCGACATTGATAAGGACACCGTGGATTTTGTGCCCAACTACGACGGCACCACCACCGAACCCACGCTGCTGCCGGTGACCTTCCCCACGATCCTGGCCAACAACACGCTGGGCATCGCCGTGGGCATGGCGTCCAACATCTGTTCTTTCAACCTGACGGAACTGTGCAACGCCACCATCGCGCTGATGAAAGACCCCGACGCCGAACTGAAAGAGATTTTGCCCGCCCCCGATTTTGTAGGCGGCGGCACCATCCTGTACGACGCAGCCGAGATGGAGAACGTGCTGGAACACGGCCGCGGCAGCGTGCGGGTACGCGCCCGGTGGCGCTACGACAAAGCCAACAACTGCATCGACGTGACCCATATTCCCCCCACCACCACGGTGGAGGCCATCATGGACAAGATCACCGAGCTGGTCAAGCTGGGCAAGGTCCGCGAGATCAGCGACATGCGCGACGAGACCGACCTGAACGGCCTGAAACTGACCATCGACCTCAAGCGCGGCCAGGACCCGGACAAGCTGATGGCGCGGCTGTTCAAGTCCACCCCGCTGGAGGACAACTTCGCCTGCAACTTCAACGTGCTGATCGCCGGGCAGCCCAAAGTGCTGGGCGTGCGGGAGATCCTGCTGGAGTGGATCGCGTTCCGCGCGGAGTGCGTGCGCCGCCGCACCTACTACGATTTGCAGGGCAAGCAGAAACGCCTGCATCTGCTCAAGGGCCTGAAAGCCATCCTGCTGGATATCGACAAGGCCATCGAGATCGTGCGCAGCACCGCCGAAGAGGCGGAGGTCGTCCCCAATCTGATGATCGGGTTCGGCATCGACGAGGTACAGGCCGAGTATGTGGCCGAGATCAAGCTGCGCCACCTGAACCGGGAATACATCCTCAAGCGCACCGCCGAGATCGAGGAACTGGAGGATGCCATCGAGGACCTGCAGGACATCCTCAAGCGCCCGGCCCGCATCAACCGCATCATCATGGCGGAACTGACCGAGGTGAGCAAAAAGTACGGCAAGCCCCGCCGCTGCGAGATCCTGTATGACATTCCCGAGGAGAGCGCCGACGAACCCGAGCAGCAGATTCCCGACTACCCGGTGCACCTGTTCTTCACCCGGGACGGCTACTTCAAGAAGATCACGCCCCAGAGCCTGCGCATGAGCGGCGAACAGAAGCTGAAGGACGGCGACGAGGTGCTGTTCACCTGCGAGAGCACCAACAGCGTGGAACTGCTGTTCTTCACCAACCACCATCAGGTGTACAAATCCCATGCCTACGACTTTGGCGACAGCAAGGCCAGCGTGCTGGGCGACTATGTAGCCTCGGCCCTGGGCATGGAGGAAGGCGAAGTGCCGCTGTATATGGTGGTCACGCCCGATTACCGCGGCTGGATGCTGTTCTTCTTCCAGAACGGCAAATGCGCCAAGGTGCCGCTGAGCAGCTATGAGACCAAGCAGAACCGCCGCAAACTGCTGAAAGCCTACAGCAACAAGGAAGAACTGGCCTGTATGCGCTATCTGCCCGAGGAAACGGAACTGGCCATCTTTACCACCAACAACCGCCTGCTGCTGGCGGGCAGCGCGCTGATCCCCGAAAAGGCCACCCGCGATTCCGCCGGCGTCAATGTGATCGCGCTGAAAAAGCACGCCCGCATCGCGCGGGTGACCCTCTCGGAAGGGCTGGAGTTGAGCGACGCCCACCGTTACCGTGTGCGCACCCTGCCTGCCGCCGGTGCCATCCTGCGCGCCGACGATGCCGCCGAGCAGCTGACGCTGTGATTTCTTCCGCCTTCTGCACAGAACAGGAAAACGGACGTACTTTTTGATGGAAAGTACGTCCGTTTTCTGTTTGTCAGATCAAAGCCCGGCGTCGTCCTTTTGGGCCGAGACCAGCAGCATCATCGGGCGGCGCATCTCGTCCCGCATACCGGGCAGATCCATCATAGACGCCGGCGGCTGCGGCTCCACCACCTGCCGCAGAACGAAGCCGTTGTTGAGCAGCGTGTTCAGATAGGTGGTCAGGGTGCGGTGGTATTTGACCACCGGCTCCCCCAGGAACACGGCGTCCCGCTGCCCCTCGTAGAAATAGCGGTCCACCGGGAAGTGAAGGATGCTGCCGTCGGCATCGTAGTACCAGTCCTGGGAGCCGTAAGCCGTAAAGACCGGGTGTTCGGCCGAAAACACCAGCCACCCGTCCGGCCGCAGCCAGCGGCGGATCTTTTGGATCAGCGCTTCATACTCCTTCACATAGTGGAAAGCCAGCGAACTGAGCACCACGTCAAAACTTTCCGGCGCAAAGTCCAGGTCCTCCATGGCAGCCTGGCGGTAGGTCACCTGCGGGTGGGCGTTGCGCGTCCGGGCCACGGCCAGCATCTTTTGGGAAAGGTCCGTTCCCAGCACCGACGCCGCGCCGTGCTCGGCGGCATACCGGCAGTGCCAGCCGTAGCCGCAGCCCAGGTCCAGCACGTCCCGCCCCGCAAAGGACGGCAGCATCTTTTCCAGCGCGGGCCATTCCCCCGCCCCCTGCAGCCCCTTTCGGGAACGGTCCATCTGGCTGTATTTTTCAAAAAAGCGTTCTTCGTCGTATTTGTTTTCCTTCATAGCAGGAATCTCTCCCCTACAGAACGGTCTTGCGTTTTCCGGCAATTTGCGGGACGCGAACGCCCCCTGCCGGACCGGCAAAAAAATCCCCTGCGGTCCCGGTCAGAGGCGCCGGGGCCGCAGGGAACGGCAGGATCCGAAAAATCAGGCCAGCAGCGGCTTGCAGGCGGCGGCCAGTTCCTCTTTCCGCGCCTGGGCTTCCGCCAGGTCCTTGCCCTTGGTGGTGAAGTAGGTCTTGATCTTGGGCTCGGTGCCGGAAGGCCGCACCACCACGGTGGAACCGCTCTCCAGCGTATAGATCAGCACGTTGGCGGCGGGCAGGCCGGTCTCCTCCGGCTTCTGGTAGTCCACCACTTTGACGACCTTGTCGCCGCCGAAGTCTTTGGGCGGGTCGGCGCGCAGGTTCGCCATGATCCCGGCCATTTTGTCCATGCCGGACAGGCCCGGGAACTCGAAGCTGTCCACCTTGTTCAGGTAACGGCCGTACTCGCTGTAAATGCGCTCCAGTTCTTCCTTGATGGAACTGCCCTTGGCGCGGTAGTAGGCGGCCATCTCGCAGATCAGCATGGAGCCGATGATGGCGTCCTTGTCCCGCACATAGGGTCCGGCCAGGTAACCGTAGCTTTCCTCGAAACCGAAGATGAAGCGGTCCACTTCCCCGTCGGCTTCCAGTCTGGCGATCTGGTCGCCGATCCATTTGAAGCCGGTGAGCACGTTGCGGCACTCGACCCCATAGTGTTCGGCCACCTTATCCGCCAGCGGGGTGGAAACGATGGACTTGCACATGACGGGATTCTTCGGCATGGTGCCCTGCTCGATACGGCCCGCGCAGATGTAATCCAGCAGCAGCACGCCCACCTCGTTGCCGGAGAGCAGTTCATAGCTGCCGTCCTTGCACTTGACGGCGATGCCCACACGGTCGGCGTCGGGGTCGGTGGCCAGCATCAGGTCGGCACCGGATTTTTCGGCCAGTTCCAGGCCCAGGCGCAGCGCCTCGAAAATCTCGGGGTTCGGATAAGGGCAGGTGGGGAAGTTTCCGTCGGGGTCCTTCTGTTCGGGCACAATGGTGATGTCGGTAATGCCGATATCGTGCAGCACATGGGTGACCGGCACCAGGCCGCTGCCGTTCAGCGGGCTGTACACCAGCTTGAGCCCCGCGGTCTTGCAGATGCCGGGACGGATGGAGCGGGCCTCGATGGCTTCATACAGCGCATTGATGCAGTCATCCCCCACATATTCGATCAGGCCCTTCTCCATACCCTCGGCAAAGGGCATGGTCCTGGCGCCGGTGAGGATGTCGGTCTTCTGGATCTCGGCATAGACGATGTCGGCGGCTTCGTCGGTCATCTGGCAGCCGTCGGGGCCGTAGGCTTTGTAGCCGTTGTACTTGGCCGGGTTATGGCTGGCGGTGACCATGATGCCCGCATTGCACTTGTAGTAGCGGGTGGCAAAGGAAAGCGCGGGCACCGGCATCAGCGCCCGGTAGATGCGGACATGGATCCCATTGGCCGCCAGGACCTGAGCCGCCGTTTTGGCGAACAGGTCGCTCTTGATGCGGCTGTCGTAGCTGATGGCGACGGTCTGGCTGCCGCCCTGGGTCTTGACCCAGTTGGCCAGCCCCTGGGTGGCCTGCCGCACCACATAAATATTCATACGGTTGGTGCCCGCGCCAATGACGCCGCGCAGACCGGCCGTGCCGAATTTGAGCGCCACCGCGAACCGGTCCTGGATGGCCGCGTCATCCTCCCGGATGCTTTCCAGCTCGGGCTTGAGGTCAGGGTCATCCAGGCCGGCAGACAGCCAACGTTCATACATGTCCTGATACATAAAGAATGCACCTGCTCTTTCTGTAGTTATAAGGCTTGCAAGTATATACTAAATATACCAACTTGCCCGGGCCCTGTCAATCAAATTTTGGTCAGAATTGCCTGTTTTTCCGGCGAACCGCTTGTGAAACTGCCGCACGCGCGGTATACTGGTTGCAGAAAGACGGACAAAATGGGAGGATGGGACATGTTTGCAAAGGTGACGAGCCTGGGCGTCACGGGGCTGGCCGGGTATCTGGTACAGGTGGAGGCGGATCTTTCCGGCGGGCTGCCGCAGTTCAACCTGGTGGGGCTGCCGGATTCCGCCGTGAAAGAGAGCAGCGAGCGGGTGCGCAGCGCGGTGAAAAACCTGCATTACCAGTGGCCGGCCAGCCGCATCACCATCAACCTGGCCCCAGCCGACGTACGCAAGACCGGCCCGGTGTATGACCTGCCCGTATTCATCGGCATCCTGGCCGCCCAGGGCAAGCTGCCCGCCCCCGGCCCTGAGCGCGCCTTTTTGGGGGAACTGGGGCTGGACGGCACACTGCGCCCCGTGACCGGCGTGCTTCCCATGGCGCTGGCCGCCGTGCAGCAGGGCGTGAAGGAACTGTTCCTGCCTGCGGAAAACGCCGCCGAAGCCGCCGTGGCGGCGGGGCTGACCGTCTACCCCGCCCGCAGCGCCCAGGACGTGGTGCTGCATCTGTGCGGCGCGGAAGCGCTGACGCCCGCCCATCCCGATGGGTATGACGAAAACGGCGTCTGGCTGGGGCCCGATATGGCCGATGTGCGCGGCCAGAGCGAGGCGCGCCGCGCGCTGGAGATCGCCGCCGCAGGCGGGCACAATCTGCTGCTGGTGGGGCCGCCGGGCACCGGCAAGAGCATGCTGGCCAAGCGGCTGCCCGGTATCCTGCCGCCGCTGACCTACGAAGAAGCGCTGGAGACCAGCGCCATCTACTCGGTTGCCGGGCTGCTGCGCGGCGGCGAGGGGCTGGTCAGGGCGCGGCCTTTCCGCAGCCCGCACCACAGTGTCAGCGCCACCGCCATCGTGGGCGGCGGTACGCTCCCCCGCCCCGGCGAGGTGAGCCTTGCCCACAACGGCGTGCTGTTTCTGGATGAACTGCCGGAATTTTCCCGCGATACACTGGAGGTGCTGCGCCAGCCGCTGGAGGACGGCGCCGTTACCGTGAGCCGCGTACACGGGACAGCCTCCTACCCCTGCAAATTCATGCTGGTAGCGGCCATGAACCCCTGCAAATGCGGTTACCTGGGGCACCCCACCCGGGAATGCACCTGCACCCCCAGCGCCATCGCCCAGTACCGGCGGCGGATCTCCGGCCCTCTGCTGGACCGCATCGACCTGCATGTGGAAGCCCTGCCCATCGAATACAAGGACCTGGCCGCCGCCCGGGGCGGCGAATCCAGCGCGGCTGTGCGGGGACGGGTCATCGCCGCGCGCACACTGCAGCGCGAGCGCTACCGCGCGCTGCCCGGGGTGCGGTGCAACGCCCAGCTGCCGGGCAGCGCGCTGCGGAAGTTCTGCCCCCTGACCCCGGCGGCAGAACGCATCCTGCGCGGGGCCTTTGAGCGGCTGGGTTACAGCGCCCGCGCCTACGACCGCATCCTGCGCGTGGCGCGCACAGCCGCCGACCTGGACGGCAGCGAAATGCTGGACGCAGCCCACCTTTCGGAAGCTTTGCAGTACCGCAGCCTGGACCGCAAGTTTTCCCTTGCTTAACACGCTCAAAAGGGGCAACAGCCGCGTACGGCTGCGCCTGACGCGTCAATTTAGCGGGTCGCGGTACCCGCATCGCACGGCGCGCCTTGGGGCGGCGCCTGTGCTCTGCGACCGCTGCCCCTGCTCCGCCTCGCTGCATCCGCCACAGGCGGCGCTCGGCTCTGCAGCCCTTTGGAAAACCCTTCGACAAAATTTTACGGCAAACCGCGCACTCGGAGCAAAGTTCCTCGCACACAATTTGCCGCAAAATTTCCCTGTCGGTGTCGCCGTCGCCGGCGCATGTCCGCCGACGGTGACGGATTCTAAACTTTTTCTGTTGCCGTTATAAAGTTTTGAGCAGATCCCACAGCGCCCGGGCGCTTTTTTGCCAGCTGTAGCGCCGCAGCAGTTCCGCAGGGTCCCGCCGGGGCGGCCGGACGCGGTCTACGTCCCCGGCGTTGTCCGCAAGGTCGATATACCCGGCGCAGTCGCCGTACACTTCCCGCATGCAGGGGGTATCGCTGACATAGATGCGCGGCGCGCCGCAGGCCACCGCTTCCAGCGGCGGGATGCCGAACCCCTCGTACAGCGTGGGGAACAAAAAAGCCCTGCAGTGGTGCATCAGCGCCTTGGCTTCCCCATCCGACACATAGCCCAGGTAGACCACATTGGGCAGGCCGTCCAGCCCGAGCCGTTTGGCCTGGGCCGCCAGACTACCCCCGCCCGCAATGGCGAACACCGCGTCGGGTTTGGCTTTTGCCGCCCGCAGCACCCAGGGAAAGTTTTTATTCTTCAGCAGGTTGGCCATACTGAAGTAATATTCGCCCCTACGCAGCCCCGGCGTTTTTGCAAAGATACGCTCGTCCGGCGCGATGCGCTGCATCTGCTGCCAGGCGTTGTACACCACCGTGATGCGCTCCGGCTCCACGCCGTAGTAGCGCTGGATCTCCTGCCGGGAAAACTCCGACACCGTGACGATCCGTTCGGCCACAGCGGCGATACGGCGGTATTGCAGCCGGTGCCAGGCGGCGCTCAAGCGGCCGCGCAGGTCGGTGTAAAAGTCCGGCCGGGCCCGGTAGCAGACATCGTGCACGACGGCCACCCCCGTGAAGCCGAACAGCGGGATCACATTGCAGGTAGCCAGCCCCTTGGCGCCGCGCTGCCGCAGATAGGCCGGATAATCCAGCTGCTGCCACAGCGCGCCCCTGCGGGCGCCGAACGTGACCGTGCGGATATTCTGGTAGACCGGCAGCCGCACGCCGTGCGGGGCGACCACCTCCACCGCCCCGGCGGGGACCAGCGCGTCCAACGCCGAAAGCAGTTCGATGGAATAGCGCTGGATGCCCGAAATGCGCTGGCCGAAGAACGATCCGTCCACCGCCCATACCGTCGCCATGTTATCCTTCCCCTTCCTGCGGCAATTCCAGTCCCGCATACAGTTGCTTGGCGCGCAGCACCCTGGCCACGCTTTCATCCAGCCTCGCGGCGGGGATCGTGCCGTCCTCCACCGCGGCCACCACCGCGTCGAAGGCTTCGGCCAGACCGGCCGGCATCAGCAGAACGTCGCAGCCCGCCTGCAGCGCGCGCACCGCTGCCTGCCCGGGGCCATACCGTTCCGTGACGGCCCCCATGGACAGCGAATCGGTCACCACCAGGACGGGCGCGCCTTCCAGCACTTCGCCGCGCAGTACCTCCGTGACCAGCCGGTACGAAAGCGAAGCCGGTGCGTCGCCGTCCCCCAGAGCAGGCGCCGCGATATGCCCCACCATGACCGCGGGGAGCCGCTCCGGGTCAAAACCGTTTTCCGTCAGACGGAAAGGCAGGAACTCACAGCCGCGCATCTCGGCCAGCGTGCGGTCGGTGCGGGCCAGGCCGCTGTGGCTGTCCTCCGCCGTATCGCCATGCCCCGGGAAATGCTTGTATACCGGCAGGACTCCCTGTTCCTGCAGGCCCTGCGCCATGGCCGCGGCCATCCGCGCCACCGTCTCGGCATCCTGCGAGAAAGCACGGTCCCCGATGACCGGGTTTTCCGGGTTGGTGAGCACATCGGCGTCCGGCGCGAAGTCCATCGTAAAACCGCAGGTCTTCAGGTAACCGCCGATGGTCCGCCCCATCTCCCGCGCCTGTTCCGGGTCGCCGGAAGCGCCGACCGCCGCCGCGCTCTCATACTGAGGCAGGGCGAAGTCCGGGTCGTTGGCCAGACGGGCCACCGCGCCGCCCTCCTCGTCCACCGCAATGAGCAGCGGCCACCGGCTGGCCCGCTGCAGGTCTGCATTGAAGCGGGTCAGCTGTTCCGGGTCCTCGATGTTCTTGCCGAACTGGCAGATCCCTCCCACCGGGTATTGCTGCAGGGCAGCGCGCATGGCCTCGGTCAGTTCCGTCACACCCGCCGCCCGCTCGTCGTCGATCTGGGTCTGGGTCAGCGCCGGGTCCAGCGCGTCGGGCCGGACCATGAACAGCTGCCCCACTTTTTCCCGTAGCGTCATCTGCTGCAAAAGGGCGTTTATCGGGTCGGCCGCCGGGGCTTCCGGGCTGGCCGGCGGGCTTGCCGCAGGCCGCGCCTGCTCCGTTTCGGCCACCGGCGCCGCACAGGCGCAGAGCAGCAGGGCCAGCAGCAGGGCCGCCGCCCAAACCTTTCGCTTTCTGCGCATGGCGCTCCCTCCCCGTTTCCCGTTCTTGTATTATAGCATGGGAATCCCCGCCGGGCAAGCCGGCAGGCAAAGCCCCCGTCCCTGCGGGACGGGGGCTTTGCCTCAGCTTTCGCCGCCAGCAGTGTCCGCGTAATCGTCGCGGCCGCCCACCGGATGCTCGGCGATGATGGTGTCTTCCTCCTCCGCCGTTTCGGCCGTGGCGGTTTCGTCATACAGGCTCTCTCTGGTGACGGCAAAAACCGATTTATAATCCGCGTCCGCTTCGTACACGACGGTGGGCGCGGCGCTGGAAGCCAGGTAGCACAGGCTTTCATCGCCGGGCGTCAGCGCCCCCCAGCGCACCGTCAGGCTGGCGCCGTCGGTGAATACGGCTGTGACCGTAACATCCGGCGTGTCCAGGCCGTACGCGCTGTCCGCTTCCGGCGTGGTGATGCTCCATTCGGTCTGCACGCCGCACAGGGTGTTGGCCATCCGCTTTACGGCGCTCTGATCCAGCGGATATTCCGGGTCATCGGCCAGCGTCCAGACTCCGTCGCTCTGCACAAACTGCAGGCCGCCCACCTGCAGGGTGGCCACCTCGTCGATGGTCTGCTCCGTCAGCCGCTGGGCGGCGTACAGTTCCCGCGGCGTTTTGCACAGCCCTGCCAGTTCCGTCTGGGGCACGGTGTAAGCCGTGCCTTCTTCGTCATAGACATAGTAAATATCGGCCACGTCGTTGGCCTGATCCACCGTCAGCGTGCGCGTCTGCGCCCCGCTTACGATGGAAAACTCCATCAGCGGCGTATCGCTCCGCGCAGGGATCGCAGCCAGTTCGTCGCCCTGCAGCAGACGGTCCGCCGTCAAGCCGGCCACATCTTCCAGCAGGGACTGCACACTCTGCCGCTCCAGCGGCAGCGTGGGGTCGGATTCCAGCATCCAGCCGCCTTCCTCCCCTTTGAACAGGGTCACATTGGTGTTTTCGCCGCTGTAGGCGAGCCGGTCGATGGCATCCGCCGAAAAGTCGCACAGCGGGATGCCGGTCTGCTCAGGTTCCCCGCCGCGTTGCAGCAGGACCAGCGCGGCGGCCAGGACCAGCACCACGGCGGCCAGGACCGCCAGCGGCAGCATCTTTTTTTGATTCACAGGCAGTTTCTCCTTTTAGCGGCGGCGCCGGATCAGGCAGACCGCAACGCCGGCAACCAGACAGGCGATGGGCAGCACAAAGACAAACAGCAGGCTCAGCCCGACAAGCGCGGCATTGGGCACCGAAAGGCCCACAGCGCTCATGCTTTTGCCGCTGATGACCGCCGCCGTCTGCTGGTCGTTGAACCAGTTGACAACACAGCCCAGGAACTGGGCATTGCCGCCGGAAACGCTCTGGTTCATCCCCGAGAGCAGCGTATTGGGGCAGTTGATCCAGACCACCCGCGCGCCGGTGGCGCTGTTTTCGGCCGCCACCGCCACATTGAAGCGGCCTTCGGGGTCGGTATCGGACTTTGCGGCTGTCTCGGCGGTGGCGTAGTTTTCCATCGAGTAGGCGCTGTCGCCGGTGGTCAGCAGCGGGGTGAAGGAATAGGCGCTGTCTTCCGCTGTAACGATGCCCTGTGCGATGGGCGTGTAGACCATCATGCCGCTGCTCATCCCGGCCAGGATCTCGCTGGCTTCTATGTTGGGCAGCAGGTAAGTCTGCGGATAACCGTAGGGATAGTGGTCTGCATCGGTCTCCACCAGCAGGCCGGGCTGCCGGGTCATGCCGCACTCTGCCAGCACGGCGTCCAGGTTCGGCGTTTCCACCGTGAAATCGGTCGCCACCAGCAGTTTGCCGCCGCCGGCAAGGTAATCGCTGAGCAGGGCGGCTTCCTCTGCCGTCACATCGGCAATGGGCGCGTTGATGAGCAGGCTGGCCGCCTCCTCCGGGATGGAACCGGCGGTGGTCAGGTTCAGTTCCTGCACGGTCACGCCCGCGTTGTTCAGTGTCTCGACAAAGTCGCTTCCCAGCGCCGTTTCGCCGTGGCCGGTCAGTTCATACAAATCGTAACTCACGGTGCGGGTGACCCGGCCGATAGCGGTGGTCAGGGCGTTCTCGGCGTCGAAGGTGTATTCCTCGGAGCCATAGTAATAGTAGGCGTCCATATCCACCGCGTACATATCGCTGTAGCTGACGACGGTATACTGGCCGGCGGTGGTCATGACCACGCAGCCGGTGCTGGCCCCCTCATACTGTTCCACGAAGGTTGGGTAAAGCACCGGGTCCCGCTGCTGCCAGGTGAACCGGCTGCTTTCGTCGGCATAGCGGTCCAGCAGGCGGGTGATGTTGCTGTCCTCCTGGCCGGAGGTGGCCAGGTAATAGGCGGTGACGTCGGTATCGAGCTCGTGCAGCATATTCTTGCTGGTCTCGCTCAGGGTAAACATCGAGTTGGTGGAAATATCAAAGGCAGTATACCGGGTGGGCAGCGCCTGCAGCACCAGGTTGAGCAGGATCACCGCCGCCAGCACCACCGCCGTCAGCAGGGCGGCGTACACACCGTTGCGGAGGGCCTTTTTGCTGCCGTGCAGTTCCTGCCACGGTTTTTTCAGGTTCATATCTGCGCGTTCCTCCCCTCAGGCCCAGCGGCGGCGCTCGATCGTCTGCCCGGTCAGAAAGAGGAACAGGGCGATGACCGAGAGATAGTAGACGATGGCGGTCAGGCTGAACATGCCGCCCACGATGCCGTTGAACGGCGAAAACAGTTCCAGCGCCGACAGTACGCTGTCAAAGGCCGCCAGCAGCCAGGTGGGCCGGATGACGAACAGCACGATGAGCGCCGCGCTGCCCCCGCAGAACACCGCGCAGGCCGCGGTCAGGCTTTTGCAGAGCACGCCGGTCAGCACCGACGCGATGACCAGGACCGACAGGAAGGCGATCAGGGCCAGCACGCTGCCGCTGGTGAACATGGTCTGAATGCCGTTCATCAGGTACGTGACCAGCAGCGCACCGAAGGTGGCCAGGTAGGCGATGATCTGGTTTTCGGTCAGGGCCGAGATCCAGGTCCCGATGGCCAGGCAGGCGGCCCCCAGCAGCAGATAGGCGAACAGCGCGCTGTAGGCCGAGAGCAGCGAAACGCTGCCGAAAGCCGTCAGGATCAGCGGCATGACGGCCGCCGCCGCCATGGGCGCCGCAAAGACAACGAACTCCGCCAGGAACTTGCCCAGCACGATGGCCGGGATGCTCACCGGGCTGGTGAGCAGCAGCTGGTCGGTCTTGTTGCGCCGGTCCTCGGCAAAGCTGCGCATGCTGATGGCAGGCACCAGGAACAGCAGGATCATGGTGATGGTATAAAGGACCGAAGCAAAATCCGAAGAAGCGTTCATCAGGTTGCGGTTGCTGAAATACAGCCCCAGAAAAAACAGGCTGACGGCCGCCGTCACATAGCCGATCATGCCGGTGTAGTAGGCGCGGGTCTCGCGCTTGAAGATCGCCGCCATGTTATGCCTCCTCCTTCTGTTCGGGCGCACCCGTGTGCTCGGTCAGCTGCAGGAATACGTCCTCCAGGCTCATGCTCCCGGCATTCATGCTCAGCACCGGGCACCCGGCCTGAGCCAGCGCCAGCGAGAGCGCGCCGCGCAGGTCTTCCCCCGTTGTGCTGACCGCAGTGAAACTGACTTCCCCGCTCTTTTCGGCGGTGACCCGCAGGTCGCTGAGGCCCTCCACGCCGGAAGCCGCCGCCAGCACCGCCTCCCGCGCGCCCTGGGCGGTGACCGATATGGTCCCCCGCGCGGCCAGTTTGCCGGCCAGTTCCTCCGGCGTGCCCTGGGCCACCAGCTTGCCCCCGGCGATGATGAGCACGCGGTCGCAGACCGTCTGCACTTCGCTGAGGATATGGCTGGAGAGGATCACCGTATGGGTCCGGCCCAGGTCGTGGATCAGGGCGCGGATCTCGATCATCTGGGCAGGGTCCAGCCCCACGGTGGGCTCGTCCAGAATGATGATCCGGGGCGCGCCCAGCAGCGCCGCAGCGATGCCCACCCGCTGGCGGTAGCCTTTGGACAGGTTGCGGATCAGCCGCTTTTCCATCCCCACGAGCCCCGTGCGGCGGCAGGCCTTGTTCACCGCTACCCGGCGGTCGCCCTTTTTGCGCACCCGCTTGAGTTCCGCCACGAACAGCAGGTGCTCCTCCACCGTCATGTCCTGGTAGAGAGGCGGCTGTTCCGGCAGGTAGCCGATGCAGGCTTTCGCCTCCAGCGGTTCCTCCGCGATGTCGTGCCCGTCGATGCGCACCTCCCCTTCGGTGGCCGAAAGGAAGCCGGTCATGATATTCATGGTGGTGGATTTTCCCGCGCCGTTGGGCCCCAGCAGACCGTAGATGCAGCCGTCCTCCACCGTAAAACTGACGTCGTCCACGGCGGTGCGCCTGCCGTAGCGCTTTGTCAGATGCTTGACTTCGATCAAAATATACCCTCCCTGTTCTGGGTCTGGCGTGCAGCGCAGGCCGCGCCGCAGGCCGCGCCCGCGTAAGCCGTATTTATTATAGCGCCTAATTGTGAAAATTTCGAGGTATCCCGGCGAAGACGCGCCAAAAACTTGCGCCCTTTTGCCCGGTATGCTATAGTGGAGCCAGACAACGCCGCCTGCGCGGCAGGAAACAACTGAAAGGAGCGTTCCATGGAAGAACTGAATGAGATCCTGCAAAAATTCGCAGCCTCCGGCTGGGAACTGATCGCCGTTCCTTCCCGGGCATGGCTGGACGGACAGGGTGACCGCGACAAACTGGCCGCCGCAATCCGCCAGGCCGACGCGGAATGCGGCAGCTGCGGCTGTGAACTGGACCTTCTGTACAAAAAAGCGCTTACCCTGCTGTAAGGCCAGCGCACATAAGAAGCCCGGGGCCTGCGGCCCCGGGCTTTTGCCGTTCACACCAGTTCCACTTTATAAGCCTGCAGCCAGTGGTTGAGCTGCAGGAACCAGGCGATGGTCTGCGGGGTGGTCATCAGCTGGCCGTACCAGGGCACCGGGTTGTCGGCGCCGGAGGCCAGCAGCGTTTCCAGCGCATCCGCGCGGATGATGCCCAGCAGCGGCGCGGCGGGGTCGGCCAGCACCTTTTTGAGCTCTTCCGAGACCGCCTCCAGGTAAGCCGGGTTCCAGGTCTTGGGGTAAGGGCTCTTTTTGCGCCAGAGCACCTCCTGCGGCAGCACCCCCTGCATGGCTTCCCGCAGCAGTCCCTTCTCCTTGCCCTGGTAGTCCTTGTAGTCCCAGGGCACCGAGTAGAGATACTCGGCGATGCGGTGGTCGCAGAACGGCACCCGCACCTCCAGCCCGCTGTACATGCTCATGCGGTCTTTGCGGTCCAGCAGCGTCTGCATGAACCAGGTGAAGTTGAGGTTCATCATTTGCCGCATGCGCCGCTCCAGGCTGGAAAGCCCCGGCCGTACCGAAGTCTGTTCCAGCGTCCGGCGGTACCACGAATCCACAAAGGCTTCCGGTTCGATGCCCCCCAGCACGCCGGGGCGGATGAAACCTGCCCGGTAAGCCGTGGACTGCGCCCAGGGGAAACCGTATTTTTCGCGGATCGTGGGGTCCCGGTACCAGGGATAGCCGCCGAAGATCTCGTCCGCGCATTCCCCCGAGAGGGCCACCGTGGCGTGGGGTTTGATGACCCGGCAGAAAGCCAGCAGCGAGGCGTCCACATCGGCCATGCCGGGCAGGTCGCGGGCTTCCACCGCCTCGTACAGAGCCGGGACCAGGTCCGGGGTGTCCAGCGTGACCCAGTGGTGTTCGGCATGCAGGAACCCGTTCATGCGGCGGATGAACGGCGCGTCGGCCCCCGGCTGAAAGCGGGTGGCGTGGAAATAGCGTTTGTTGTCCTTGTAGCCTACCGAGAACGTTTGCAGGGTCTGCCCCCGGGCGGTAAAGTCCGCGTCCGCCACTGCCGAGATCAGGCTGGAATCCAGCCCGCCCGAAAGAAAAGCCGCCACCGGCACGTCGGAAACCAGCTGCCTTTGGATAGCGTCCATCACCAGGTCCCGCACCCGGCGCACCGTGGCCGGGAAATCGTCGGGGTGTTCGTGGTCCACCAGCTGCCAGTAGCGGTGCAGCAGCAGGCGGCCTTCGTCCGCTTCATAGAGGGCGTACTGCCCGGGGAGCAATTCGTGTACGTTCTGGAACACCCCGCTGCCCGGCGCCCGGCCGGGACCCAACAGCAGCACTTCCGCCAGCCCCCGGGCGTCCACCCGGGGCGGCACCGCCGGGTGCGCCAGCAGGGTCTTGATCTCGCTGCCGAACAGCAGGCTGTCATCGGTCAGCGCATAGAACAGCGGCTTGACGCCGCAGCGGTCCCGCGCCAGGAACAGCGTGCCCGCCCGCGCCGCCCAGACGGCAAAAGCGAAGATGCCGTTGAAGCGCTCCACGCAGGAGATCCCCCATTCGGCATAGGCATGCAGCAGGATCTCGGTGTCTGAACGGCCGGTGAAAGTATGGCCGCGCCGTTCCAGCAAAGCGCGCAGTTCCGGCGTGTTGTACAGTTCCCCGTTATAAACGACCGTGTAACTTTCCCCCTGCCAGTCCAGCTGCATGGGCTGGCAGCCGTTTTCCAGATCCACCACCGCCAGCCGCGCATGGATCAGGGCGGCGCGGCCGCTGATGTACATGCCCCGCTGATCCGGCCCACGGCGGGCCAGCGTGCGCTGCATGGCGCAGTAGGCGGCGTACCGCCCCTGAATGGCGCGCGGGTCGCGCCCGATCTGCCCTGCGATTCCACACATAGAAAATCCCCTTTCCGCTGTTGCTCCTATCAGGAGTATGCGGAAAGGGGCGTTTTCAGAACCGGGCCGCGATGGCGTCTGCGATACGCTGCGCCACTTCGTCCTTGCTCTGCAGGGGCAGTTCCTCGCAGCCCTGCGCCGTGATGAGCGTGACTACGTTGGTATCCACCCCGAAGCCTGCGCCGGGCACTTTGAGGTTGTTGGCCACGATCATATCCAGGTTCTTTTTGTGCAGCTTGGCCGTGGAATTTTCGATCAGGTCCCGCGTTTCCATCGAGAAACCGCAGACGAACAGTCTGGGCGGCTTATGCGCCCCCACCCAGGCCAGGATGTCCTGCGTGCGCTCCAGCGCCAGCGTCAGGCTGCCCTCGTGCTTCTTGACCTTGTCCTGCGCCACCTGGGCAGGGCGGTAATCAGCCACAGCCGCGGCCATGACCAGCGCGTCGGCGTCCATGGCGTGCTGCTGCACGGCCTCGAACAGATCCGCCGCCGTGGTGAAGGGCACCCTGTTGACGAAGGGCACCGGCGGCAGCGTACAGCCGGTGGAAGCCAGCAGCGTCACCTCTGCGCCGCGCAGCATGCAGGCCCGCGCCACGGCGTAGCCCATCTTGCCGGTGGAATGGTTGGTCAGGCAGCGCACCGGGTCCATGGGTTCCTGGGTAGCCCCGGCAGAGACCACGATCTTTTTGCCCCGCAGGTCCTTTTTGCAGGCCAGTTCCCGCAGCACATAGTCCACCAGCACCCCTTCCTCCGGCAGACGGCCGGAGCCTACGTCGCCGCAGGCCAGCAGGCCGGAACCCGAGGGGATGACCGTGAAGCCGTACCGTTCCAATGTTTTCAGATTGTCCTGCGTGACGGGGTTTTCCAGCATATGGGTGTTCATGGCGGGGGCCACCAGCTTGGGGCAGGCGGCCGCCAGTGTGACGGTGGTGAGCATATCGTCGGCCAGACCGTGGGCCATCTTGGCGATAACGTTGGCCGTAGCCGGGGCAATGAGCATCAGATCCGCCGCATTGGCCAGCGACACATGGGCCACATCATATTGGAAATTGCGGTCGAAGGTATCGACGATACAGCGCCGGTTGGTCAGCGTTTCAAAGACCAGCGGGGCGATGAACTCGGTGGCGTTCTTCGTCATCAGCACATGCAC
>DHCMC07803__coassemble_485_pt1 | contig 148982 bp, 137 predicted proteins | sample DHCMC07803__metabat2_low_PE_051 | metagenome-assembled genome bin DHCMC07803 | reverse complement strand
GTAGCTGATCTCGTGCATGTTGCCGGTGTTGAAGCTGGAGTACAGCCCGTTGTAGCACTCGTAGTTGGTGACGCTGTGGCAGCCGTGGTCGTTCATCCAACGGTTGTAATCCCCGTGCAGGGTCTCCCCCACCAGCACGAACTCCGGCTTGACCGTGTCGGCCAGCGCCCGCAGTTCCGCCAAAAAGCCCAGGTCCAGGCAGTAGGCCACGTCCAGGCGCAGACCGTCGATGTCGTAATCCCGCACCCAGCCGCGCACCACATCGAACAGATACGCCTTGACCTCCGGGTTCTGCAGGTTCAGCTTGACCAGTTCGTTGCAGCCCTCCCAGCCTTCGTACCAGAACCCGTCGTTGTAGTTGGTGTTGCCGTCAAAACTCAGGTGGAACCAGTCCTTGTAGGGGCTGTCCCACTTTTTCTCCTGCACATCGCGGAAAGCCCAGAAACCGCGGCCCACATGGTTGAACACACCGTCCAGCAGCACCCGGATGCCCGCCTTGTGCAAGGCGTCCACCACGGTTTTCAGGTCCCCGTTGGCGCCCAGGCGGCAGTCCACCTTCGTGTAGTCGCGGGTGTCGTAGCCGTGGGCGTCGCTCTCAAACAGCGGGTTGAACAGCACGCAGGTAGCGCCCAGTTCCCGGATATGCTCCACCCAGTCCAGCACACGCAGCAGCCGGTGCTGCTCCGCCTGCGCCGCATCGCCGCTGTTGACCAGCGGCGCGCCGCAGAGCCCCAGCGGATAGATCTGATAGAGTACAGCCTGATCGTACCACATAACGTCGTTCCTCCTGTTTTCAGCGGGCCTGTCCGCCCGCCGTTTCATCTGCGAAAGAATTTCACTTTTTTCCGCCACACCGTGCGGTAGCAGCGGGTCAGCACGGCCAGCGCCCGGTCGTACAGCGCAAAGGACACATTGCCCAGCGCCAGCAGCAGGGCCAGCATGCCGGGGCCGTCCTGCAGCAGTTCCCGCCCCACCGCCGGGCCCACCAGCGCGAACAGCGCCAGATAGACCAGCGCCGTGCCCGCGTTGAAGGCCAGTAATTTCAGCCCCCGGCGCAGCGCCGCCGGCCGGACCCTGCGCAGCGCTACGCGCAGGGAGGGATAGTACCCCACCGCCAGCAGATAGAACAGCGCCAGTTCGGTCTCCGGCACCAGCAGCAGGGCCAGCACCGCCGAAGCGGTATACAGCAGCAGGGCGCTGCGGGAGCCATATTCCTCCAGTACCGGGATCTGCAGAAAGGCCGCCAGCATGGGCGCGGCATAGGTGCCGACCTGCAGGGCGCTGCCCAGCAGCATCAGCACCACCGACAGCGCCGCCAGCACCCCGCAGAACGCCGTTTTCCGGCTTTGCATTCCTGTGCGCCCCCTTTATGCTGTTATTATACCCTATTCCCCCGCGCTTTGTAAACTGCCTTGCAGCTGCTCCATCTGGGCCACCGTGCAAAAATGGTAGCCCTGTTCCCGGAACCAGCCGATGATCCCGGGCAAGGCTTCGACGGTCTGCCCGGCGGTCTTTGTGTCGTGCAGCAGCACCACGCAGACCGTTTTGTCCGCCGCGTCCTGCCGGATATTGCGCAGGATCTGCTCCGCGTCGGGGTGGCTGGCGGTGGCGTCCTCGCCGCAGACGTTCCAGTCGATCCAGTGCCAGCCCTTTTCTTCGGTCTGAGCTTTCAGTTCCTCCATGATCCGGCGGCCGCCGTAGCGGTGGCTGACCGTGTTGGTGCTGCCCCCGGGGAACCGCAGCCAGGTCAGGTCCCCCAGCGAAAGGTAAGGCTCCAGCTGCCGGCGCAGTTCTTTGATGTCCTGCCAGAATGCGTCCGTGCTTTGGTAGATCTGCGCATATTGATGGCTGGCGCTGTGCATGGCCACCTGATGCCCCTGCTGCACGATGGTGCGTACCAGCGGCAGGTAGGGCCGGTTGACCGGCTGGGCGCAGACAAAGAAGGTGGCCGGGACCTTCTCCTCTTCCAAAATTGCCAGCAGCGGTTCGGTATTCACGCCGGGGCCGTCGTCAAAGGTCAGGCAGACCAGGCGCGGGGCGCCGGGTTCCACCGCAGCCGCCGCAAAACAGTCGTTGGGGATCGCCGTTTCCCAGGTTTGGCGATGGTACAGCAGATGCAGCACCACCGCCAGCGCCGCCGACAGCAGCCCCAGCACAAGATAGGCCCGCAATTTCTGGCGCTGTATCTCCCCGCAGCGGTCCCAGCGCATGGCTGCCGCCCCCCTTCCCTGTTGTTTGCTACAGCGTATGCGCCGCACCGCCCCGGTAAAACCCTGCCGCAGCACACAAAAAGCCCGCGGCCTTCCTTACGGAACGCCGCGGGCCTGCCGGTGCGGGGAAAATCAGGTGTTGGGGGAGCTGTTCTTGAGGATGACGTCGTGGCTGCCGCCCTCCACGATGGAGGTGGAGGACACCACCGTCAGGCGGGCCTTCTGCTGCAGTTCGGGGATGGAGAGCGCGCCGCAGTTGCACATGGTGGAGCGCACCTTGTACAGCGTGGTCTGCACGCCGTCGGCCAGCGGGCCGGCGTAGGGCACGTAGGAGTCCACGCCTTCCTCAAAGCTGAGTTTCTGTGCGCCGCCCAGGTCGTAGCGCTGCCAGTTGCGGGCGCGGTTGGAACCCTCGCCCCAGTACTCCTTGACGTAGTTGCCGCCCACGCGCAGGCGGTTCGTGGGGGATTCGTCAAAACGGGCAAAGTAACGGCCCAGCATGACGAAGTCCGCGCCCATAGCCAGCGCCAGGGTGATGTGGTAATCCTGCACGATGCCGCCGTCGGAACAGATGGGCACGTAGACGCCGGTCTCCTTGTAATATTCGTCACGGGCCTTGGCCACCTCGATGACCGCCGTGGCCTGGCCGCGGCCGATACCCTTGGTCTCACGCGTGATGCAGATGGAACCGCCGCCGATGCCGATCTTGACGAAGTCCGCCCCGGCTTTGGCCAGGAACAGGAAGCCCTCGCGGTCCACCACGTTGCCCGCGCCGACCTTGACGGTGTCGCCGTAATGTTCCCGGATCCAGGAGATCGTGCGGGACTGCCACTCGCTGAAGCCCTCGGAGGAGTCGATGCAGAGCACATCCACGCCCGCGTCGATCAGGGCGGGCACGCGCTCGGCGTAGTCGCGGGTATTGATGCCCGCACCCACCACGTAGCTCTTGTTCACGTCCAGCAGTTCGTTGACGTTTTCCTTGTGGGAGTCATAGTCCTTGCGGAACACCATGTACTGCAGGCGGCCTTCGCTGTCCACCAGCGGCAGGGAGTTGATCTTGTTGTCCCAGATGATATCATTGCAGTCGTGCAGGCTCGTGGAGGCAGGCGCCGTGACCAGCTTGTCCAGCGGGGTCATGAACTCGGTGACTTTGAGGTCGCGGGTCATGCGGGAGAGGCGGTAATCACGGGAGGCCACGATGCCCAGCAGCTTGCCGTGGGCCGTGCCGTCGTCGGTGATGGCAACGGTGGAGTGGCCGGTGCGGACTTTCAGGTCCAGCACATCGCCCAGGGTGGCCTCCGGCGGCAGGTTGGAGTCGGAGGTGACGAAGCCTTTCTTGTACGCCTTGACGCGGCGGACCATGTCCGCCTCCTGCTCGATGGTCTGGGAGCCGTAGATGAAGGAAACGCCGCCCTGCTTGGCCAGCGCGATGGCCAGCTTTTCACCCGAGACCGACTGCATGATGGCGGAGACCATCGGGATGTTCATTTCCAGCGGGCAGTCCTCTTCCCCTTTGCGGTACTTGACCAGCGGGGTCTTGAGGCTGACCGCCGTGGGCACGCATTCCGAGGAGGAATAGCCGGGGACCAGCAGGTACTCGCCAAATGTGCGGGACGGTTCGGAAAAATAATAGGCCATAAGTGCACTCTCCTGACTTCCTGATGATAACAATAGAAAACCGTTTGGAACCGTTTATGGTTATTAAAAATGATTGTACCACATTCGGGAGAAAAACACAAAAAAATTCATTTAAATCTTTCTTGCACAGAGTTTCAGAAAGTTGTGAAATTTGCACCAAAGCCCCCTGCATAAGTATGACTTTGCCGTCCTGCCCGTCCCGGGGTGTTCCCTGCCGCCCGCGTTTATGGTATAATAACCGCAGCATAGCTGCGGCGCTGCGGTTTGTGCAGGGGCCCGCCGTCCCGGCGGACGCTCCCCGTCCGGGCCGCCGCGCCGATAAAGAAAGGGATATTGTTTTATGTTACTGCAACGCTTCCCCGCCCTGGACCCGGGGCAGGACCGCCGCCGGATGCTGGCGCAGCGCGTATTCTGCGCCGCGCTGGTGCTGCTGCTGGTCCTGTCCGAAGTGTTCAGTTCCAATATACAGGCCACGCTGCCCGGCCTGAGCCGTCTGGCCCGTCTGGCGCTGACCGGCGGCGCGGTGCTGCTGCTGGGCGCCAAGATCCTGTTGCTGACCGGCTACACCCGCCGCTGGCAGCCGGTGCTGGCGGCGCTGGTGCTGGCGTACACGGCCTTCGCCGCCTGGTACGGGGACGACGTGTGGTTTTTCCTGGCGGCGCTGGTGGGGCTGGCCGCCAAAGATATAGACCTGCGCGGCGCGCTGCGCGCCTACCTGATTGCCGCCGTGGCGGGGCTGCTGTTCGTGCAGTTCCTGCACTTTGCCACCCCGCTGATGCCCTACAATTTCTACTGCCGCAACTGGGATTTCGGCTACGGCCATTATAACGGCTTCGGCGCGCGGCTCATCGGCGTGTTCTTCGCCTGGGCGTGGCTGCGCCACGACCGGCTGCGCTGGTTCGACTGGGCGGGGCTGGCCGCGCTGCTGGCGTTCACCTACAAAGTGCCGGGCAGCCGGGGCGCCGCCGGGGCCATGGCTGTGCTGCTGGTGCTGTTCGCCGTGCAGCGGTTTCTGCCCCGGCTGTTCGACAACAAAATATGGTACGGGCTTGCCATCGCGCTGCCGGTGGGGCTGTGCGCCTTCAGCCTGTACGCCGGGTATGTGTACAACCCCGAATGGCCCTATGAGCGGATGGCGCTGCTGCTGCTGAGCATCTTTCTTTCGGGCCGGTTCGAGATCTGGCACAACGTGTTCTGGGGCGCGGATCTTTCCTGGCTGGGCGGCCTGCCCACCGACGGCGACGAACACCACGCCATCGACAACGCTTTCCTCGCCATTCCCATGAACAAGGGGTACCTGGGCGCGATCCTGGTGGCGGCATTCTTCCTGCTGCTGCTGTGGCGGCTGGCGAAGCACCGCCACGCCACCGAGATGCTCTGCCTGGTGGCGCTGACGCTGTATGTGTTTATGGAAAACAAGCCGTTTTTGCTTTCGGCCGACCCCTTCCTGCTGCTGGCCCCCTGCGTGTTTTTCACCGGGCGCAGCGCCCCGGCGGAAGAGCCGCTGCCGGTGGTGTGCCAAAGGCAGTAGCGCCCCACGACGCAAGATCGTGTTCCTTTGCGCGCATCCCTTTCTGCCGCTTTCATGGGCGGCGAACCGCGCCGCGCTTTCCCCAGCACCCAAAACAAAAAGAGCGGCAGAACATACGTTCTGCCGCTCTTTGTTTGGTGCGGAAGATGGGACTTGAACCCACACGTCATGGACACACGCACCTCAAACGTGCCTGTCTGCCGATTCCAGCACTTCCGCTCACAGATCAACTGCAAGGGGTATTTTAGCACAGGAACGGCCCAAAAGTCAAGTCCCCCGGCCCATTTATTTTACATTCCCGGCGGCAGCGGGCACAGGCCCTCAGGCCAGGGATCGCCCGCCTATGCAGTAGGTGCGGCCGTCCCAGCCCGCGAAGCCGTCATATACCAAAAAGCGGTATTCCTGCAGGGCGGCGCCGTTTTCGCTCTGCATCTTGGCCACCAGGGTGTCGCCGTCCCAGCCGAACTGCCAGGCGGTGTGCAGGCCCCGGTAGCCCGGCACTGCGCCGCTGTCCATCCCGGCCTGCCAGGTCTGCCGCTGTTGCTCGTCGAAGCCGGGCCAGTCGCCCCCGAAAAAGCGCTGGTTGCTGTACCAGTCGTCCCCGGTGGTAAAGTCGATGGTCAGCAGCCGGTTGGCGCAGTTGGCGGCCCGGTCTTTCTGCTGCCATTCCTCCTCGCCATAGCCGTAGTCCTGCCCGCGGTGATAAAGGTAGCGGTAGGTCTGCTCTTCGCTCCAATCCTCCGGCGAGGAAAATTCCCGCAGCCCGGCCGCCGCCAGGGCCCGGCACTGGTGCAGCAGCATACGGGACTGGGGGACCGTCAGTCCTTCCGCCGTCGTGGTCTGGCCGGGGCGAAGCATAAGATCCCCCAGCTGGGCCGAATACCAGCCGCTCACCGTCTCGCAGGGGCGGGCGGCGTCCACCGGCACAAAGATATAGACATAGCAGGCCCCATCCCCGTACTGGGGGCCCAGGTAGTTATACTCGGGCTGGTACTCCACATAAAAGTGGACCTGGACGAGCATGCCCTCCCCGTCGTAGATACGGTCCAGGGTGGTGGGGGCCTCGGACGGATACGTCAGCATCGCCCGCAGGTCGCCGTCGCCGCTGCACATATCATAGTCCAGCACCGACGCCGCCACGCTGTCCACCACCGCATAGCGGTAAGCCCCGAAGCCGGTGGTCATATCCGCATACCAATACTGCTGGGCCCGCAGGGCGGCGTCCTCCTTTTGGGCGTAGTCGAACTTTGCTGCCCCCGCCGGGTCGCGCGTCGGGGATGGCGTCGGGGACGGGCTCGCTGCGGGCGGGGCAGCGGCCTCCTCTGTGGCCGGAGCGGTGCTTTCCATCGGGGCGGACGTTCCGTCCGCAGACCCTGACGGCGCAGCCGTGCAGCCGGAAAGAGCCGCCAGCACGGCGGCGGCCAGGGCAAAGGCACAAAACCAAAGAGGCTGTTTTTTCATAGCGGAAGCACCTCCTTCTTTTCTGTTTCCATTATAGCTTTCTGCATTTTAGCCCGTCAATTTGCAAAGCGCACAAACAAGGATCGGAAATTTCAGCAAAAAGCGCGCCGCGCAGAGAGAAAAGTCTCTGCGCGGCGCGCCTGTTCGCGGGAAAATCACCGCAGATACAAACTGCCGTTTTCGTCGGCGTCCACAGTCAGGGTGTCCCCGGCGCTGTGGGTCCCGGCGATGATCTCACGGGCGATCATGGTCTCCACGTGGGCCTGGATATACCGCTTGAGCGGGCGGGCGCCATAAATGGGGTCGTAGCCGCCGTCGATGATGGCGTTCTTGGCCGCGTCGGTCACCGTCAGATGGAGCTGCTTTTCCTCCAGGCGGCCGCGCAGGTCGGTGAGCATCAGATCCACGATGGAACCGATCTCCTGCTTGGTCAGGCTCTTGTAATAGACGACGTCGTCCAGGCGGTTGAGGAACTCCGGCCGGAACTGCCGCTTGAGCAGCTGGTCGATGGCCCCGCGCGCCTCATCGGACAGTTCGTTGCGGCCCTGGGCGCGGCTCTTTTCCAGGTCCTCCAGAATGAGGTCGGACCCAAGGTTGGAAGTCAGGATGATGACGGTGTTCTTGAAGTCCACCGTGCGGCCCTGGCTGTCGGTGATGCGGCCGTCGTCCAATACCTGCAGCAGAATGTTGAACACGTCGGGGTGGGCTTTTTCCACCTCGTCGAACAGCACCACGCTGTAGGGATGGCGGCGGACGGCCTCGGTCAGCTGGCCGCCCTCCTCATAGCCCACATATCCCGGAGGCGCGCCGATCAGGCGGGAGACGCTGAACTTTTCCATATATTCGGTCATGTCGATGCGCACCATGTTCTTCTCATCGTCGAACAGGGCCTGCGCCAGCGCCTTGGCCAGTTCGGTCTTGCCCACGCCGGTGGGGCCCAGGAACAGGAAGCTGCCGATGGGCCGGTTGGGGTTGGCGATACCCGCGCGGGAGCGCAGGATGGCGTCCGACACTTTCTGCACGGCCTCGTCCTGGCCGATGACACGCTGATGCAGCACGTCGGGCAGGCGCAGCAGCTTCTCGCGCTCGCCTTCCACCAGTTTGGCCACCGGGATGCCGGTCCAGCGCGCCACGATGCGGGCGATCTCCTCGTCGGTGACGCGGTCGCGCAGCAGGCTGGCTTCCTTTTTCTCGTTGGCCAGCTTTTCCTCGGCTTCCAATTCTTTCTGCAGGCTGGGCAGCTTGCCGTACTGCAGTTCGCCCGCCTTGGCGTAGTCGCCGGTGCGGGTGGCCTTCTCGATCTCCGCCTTGGTGGATTCCACCTCGGCGCGCAGGCTCTGCACCTTGTTGATGGCGTTCTTCTCGTTCTCCCACTGGGCCTTCTTGCTGTTGAAGCTGTCCCGCAGTTCGGCCATCTCTTTTTCCAGCGCCGCCAGCCGCTGCTTGGAAAGTTCGTCGGTCTCCTTCTTCAAGGAGGCTTCCTCGATCTGCAGCTGGGTGATGCGGTGGTCCATCTCGTCCAGTTCGGCGGGCATGGAATCCAGTTCGGTCTTGACCATGGCGCAGGCTTCGTCCACCAGGTCGATGGCTTTGTCAGGCAGGAAACGGTCGCTGATATAACGGTCGGACAAGGTGGCCGCCGCGATCAGCGCGCCGTCCTGGATCTTGACGCCGTGGAACACCTCATACCGCTCTTTCAGGCCGCGCAGGATGGAGATGGTATCCTCCACCGTAGGCTCGTTGACCATGACCGGCTGGAAGCGGCGTTCCAGCGCCGGGTCTTTCTCGATATATTCGCGGTACTCGTCCAGCGTGGTGGCGCCCATGCAGTGCAACTCGCCGCGGGCCAGCATGGGCTTGAGCAGGTTGCCCGCGTCCATGGCGCCGTCGGTCTTGCCCGCGCCCACGATGGTGTGCAACTCATCAATGAAGAGGATGATCTTGCCCTCGGACTTTTTGACTTCGTTCAGGACGGATTTCAGCCGTTCTTCGAATTCACCGCGGTACTTGGCGCCCGCCACCAGCGCGCCCATGTCCAGGCTGAACACCGTGCGGTCCTTGAGGTTCTCCGGCACGTCGCCGCGGACGATCCGCTGGGCCAGCCCTTCGGCAATGGCCGTCTTGCCGACGCCCGCCTCGCCGATGAGCACCGGGTTGTTCTTGCGCTTGCGCGAGAGGATGCGGATGACGTTGCGGATCTCGGAATCACGGCCGATGACCGGGTCCAGCTTGTTCTGACGGGCCATCTCCACCAGATCCTGGCCGTACTTTTTCAGGGCGTCGTAGGTGGATTCGGGATTGTCGCTGGTGACGCGCTGGTTGCCGCGCACGGCGGAAAGCTGCTTCATGAACGCTTCCAGCGTGATGTGGAAGGTCTGGAACAGTTCCCCCGCCGCCTTGCCGGGGCGGCGCAGCATGCCGATGAACACATGCTCCACGCTGATGTATTCATCTTTCATCTGTGTGGCCTGTTCCTCGGCGGCGTTCAGCGCGCGGTCCAGGTCGCCGGAGATATAGACTTTGTCGGGATCGCGGCCGGAGCCGGTCACCCGGGGCAGCGCTTCCACTTTTTGCAGCGCCGCCTGGGCGAAAGCGTTGGGGTCTGCGCCCAGTTTCGTCAGCAACTGGGGGATCAGCCCGTCCTGCTGCCGGGCCAGGGCGGCCAGCAGGTGTTCCTGCTCTACCGCCTGGTTGGAATATTCTACCGCGATGCGCTGGGCGTTCTGCAGCGCTTCGATGGTTTTTTGCGTCAGTTGGTTCATGTTCATAGTGCGTACCTCCTTACTGTGCAGATACACGCGTTCTTTCTTTTAGCAGCGCACGGCGCCAAGTGCTTTTGCACCGTGCGCCGCCTGCCTTTCCCCAAGCGGGGAGATCTATTTTAAACGGATGCCCGTTGTGCCGCCAGCTTTCCCACAGTTTCGTCTTGCAGCCCCTTCTCGCCGCCGTCGTTAAATTAGCACTCTATGCATCCGACTGCTAATATTGTACCACATCCACTCCTGCTGTCAATAGGTGATCGGTAAAAAAATTGTGAACATCCCGCTGTCCGGCCATTGATAGATATTGGAAAGAAGTATAAAGTAAACTGGGAACCACTGAAAGGAGGACGGGAGCATGCGCCCCATTCTAATTGCCGAGGACGAACGGCCCATTGCCGACCTGATCGAACTGACCCTGACCGGCGCGGGCTACGCCTGCGAACAGGCCAACGACGGTGAGAAAGCCGCCGACCTGATCGCCGAACACGACTATGAACTGGCCGTGCTGGACATCATGCTGCCTGGCATCGACGGCTATGAACTGCTGGGATACCTGCGCAGCACCGGCACGCCGGTGATCTTCGTCACCGCCAGGACCACCCTGCAGGACCGGGTGCGGGGGCTGAACCTGGGGGCCGACGACTACCTGACCAAGCCCTTTGAGCCGCTGGAACTGGTTGCCCGGGTGGAGAGCGTGCTGCGCCGCGCGGGCCGGGCCAACGTGGTGCTGCGGGCCTTCGGCGTGGAACTGGACCCCGCCGCCCACACGGTCAGCCGGGACGGCCGGCCTGTGCATCTGGCCCCGCGGGAATTTGAACTGCTGGAACTGCTGATGCGCAACCGGGGCCTGACGCTGTACCGGGAAGTGCTGTATGAACGCCTGTGGGGCGACGACGAAGCCTTTGACACCCGCCCGCTGGATTTGTGCATCGCCCGGCTGCGCCGCAAACTGGGCTGGAAAGACGAGATCCGCACGGTGTTCCGGGTGGGATACCGATTGGAAAAGGAGGAGGACGGCCCATGAGATTCGGACGCAAACTGACGCTGGTCCTGCTGTGCGTGCTGGCGCTGGTGCTGGGGCTGTGTACGCTGTGGACCCAGGACCGCCAATGGCAGCGCGCTTTGCGGGACGCGCGCGCCTCCGCGCTAGCCGGCTGGCAGCAGGAGGCCGCCGCCCTGCAACAGGGGCTCCTGCCCGATGACGAGTACAGCAATTATAATGAAGAACTGTACAGCCGCGCATGGCGCTACCTGATGCAGCCCGGCGCCCCCCGCGCCGCGCTGGCGGTGTACGGGCAGGACGGGACGCTGCTGGCGTCCAGCATGCCGGTGACGCTGGCGCAGGATGAACTGGCCCGCGCCGTGCCGGGGGATGCGGACCTGCACCTTTTGACCGCCGTGGCCGCCGACGGCACACGGTACTTCCTGTGCAGCGGGCTGGTGCTGCTGCCGGAGGAATGTATAACGCTGGTGAGCGCCCAAAGCCTGGACGGCCTGTTTGCCGACCGCGCCCTGCGGCTGCGGGACGCCGCGCTGACCCAGGCCGCCGCCCTGGCGGTGGCCGCCCTGCTGACGCTGCTGTTCTGCCGCCGGATGGTGCGCCCGCTGGAACAGCTGGAGGCCGCCAGCCGCCAGATCGCGGCGGGGGCCTACGACCGGCGCACCGCCCTGCCCGGCAGCGACGAGATCGCCGGGTTGAGCCGCAGCTTTGACGCCATGGCCGCCGCCGTGCAGGAGAAGGTCAACGACCTGCAGCGGCACTTGCAGGCGCGGGACGCCTTCGTGGCGGCCTTCACCCATGAACTCAAGACCCCCATGACCAGCATGCTGGGGTATGCGGACCTGTTGCGCGGGGCCGAGGTCCCCGCCGCCACCCGGCGCAAGGCCGCCGACTTTATCTACCATGAAAGCAAACGCCTGGAAGCCCTGAGCGGCCGCCTGATGGAACTGATGCAGCTGGAACACGAAACGCCCCCGGCACTGGAACCTGTGCGGCTGGACGCGGTGTTCCGCCAGCTGGAGCGGGCGCTGCCCGTAGGCGCGCCCACGCCGACATTTGCCGACTGCCGCACCGTGGTGCTGGCCCAGCGGGAACTGCTGTGCGACCTGCTGTACAACCTGCTGCAGAACGCCCGCCGGGCCACCCCCGCCGGCGGCACGGTGGCCGTGGAAGTACAGGAAGAAGCGGACCGCGTGACGCTGACCGTGCGGGACACCGGCTGCGGCATTCCCGCCGGGGACCTGCCCCATGTGACCGAACCATTTTATATGGTGGACAAGTCCCGCGCGCGGGACCAGGGCGGCAGCGGCATGGGGCTGGCCCTGTGCGCCCGCATTGCGGAACTGCACGGCACCCGCCTGGAACTGGAAAGCCGCCCCGGCGCGGGGACCCGCGTACACTTTACCCTGCAAAAAGCAAAGGAGGACGGCCATGAAACTGCGTAACGCCCTGCTGCCGCTGGCGGGCACCCTGGCGCTGATGGCCCTGTGTACCGCCCTGCCCTTTTTCTGGTTTGCCCTGCGGGACCGTCAGTTGGACGGCGCGGTGCAGACCGCCGCCGCCCGGCCGGAATTTTTGAGCGCCGCCGGGCGGGAGAACCCGGTGGCGCGGGAACTGTACTATTGGCGGGAACGGTCGGACGGCGTGCCCACCTACGACGCGGGCGAGCCGGTGGATGCCGCCGCTGCCCGCCAGACCGTACTGCCCGGCCTGCAAGCGCTGCGCGGGGCGGGGGTGCTGCCCGACGCCATGCAGACCTCCGCCGAAGAACTGGTGGCCGAAGCCGTGGAAGTCACCGTCAGCCACCCCGCCGACGGCATGACGGCCTACGATTTTTCAGCCGGGGAGAAGCGGTTCCTGCGGCTTTGGTACAGTGACGGCGGGGCGCTGGTCCAGGTGAACGGCAATGTAGGCAGCGGCGACGGGTTCGACCCGGCCGCAGCCGCCGCGGCCTACCGCACCATGCTGGGGCTGGACGATTTTGCCGACTGGGAGGACGCCGCCCCGCGCGGGTACGGCGACCCGGCGCCCCTGTACAGCGCCGACGCGCAGTTGTATCTGGTGGCCAACATCGACCGCGGCTATTTCAACCTGAGCGTCACATCCGTATCGCCGGAAGCCTACGCGGAATTTTGATGTTTTTATAAAAAAGGAGGATATGCCATGAAACGAGCCTTTTCTCTCGCGCTCACCGCTTTGCTGCTGGCGGGCTGCACCGCCGCCCCCACCACCAGCGGGGACGCCGCCGCAAGCGCCGCGCCCGCCCCGTCCCCTGCTGCTGAAAATACCGAAGCCACCGCGGCGGCCAGCACCGAACCGCTGCAACCGCTGCAACCGGGGGACGAAAAACAGTATTATATGGCAGAAGATGTGAAGGGAAATGATTCCCTGTTACGTTACCGGGTCGCCGACCTCACGGATTGCAGCGAACGCATTCCCTGTGACATTGCGGGCTGTACCCACGACAGTGAAGATTGTCCCGCCGTAGCCCAACGCGCTTTTGGCAACCGGCTGTGGGTATTAGATGATAACACCCTACTCTCTTTGCAATACTCGGACGAAGATTTTTCTACTACGTTGACCTTGATGAACCGTGATTGCCAAAACCGCCGTGTTCTCGCTACGCTGGACGGGTACGACCTGTTCAGTTCCGTCAATGCCGCTTATACCGACGGCAGCGCGCTTTACAGTTACGGCAGGCAGGAAAATCAAGAGGGTATCTATCGCGTTGACTTGGAAAACGGAAAAATCACCGAAGTACAGCCGTTCTCCACGGTCTATTCGTTGCCGATCCTGGGCACAATCGGGCGCAATTTTGTGCTGAAAACTTCCAGTATCACTTACCCGGAACCCACCGGTGACCTAGAGGCCGATGCCACCGCCCTGCCCACCGGCACCGTCACCCACAGCCTGCTGAATGTAGACACTGGCGAAGTGCGTGAACTGTACACCTATTCTTCAGACGATTGGAACCTTGATACCCTGGATGCCCACGTCGTAAACGGGCAGTATTATCAAATCGACCGTGTGGCGGGAATACTGAACACGATCGACCCCGACACCGGCGAGGTACGCCAGATCACCGACCAACTCCCGATCACAGAACCGGACGCCTATGCAAATTACATGCCGCAAGCCGTGCTGGACAGTTGGATGGTGTTCTATGACCTGCCCGTTATTGTCAACGTGGAGACCGGCGAGGTGCGCCAGCGCGCCGAACTGCCGGAAACCTACTGGAACGGCTACGGTCACCAGCCGTCCATCTACCTGCAGCTGCAAGACCGTCTGCTCGTCGATTGCCGGTACGAACCCTATACCCGCACCGTTCTTGGTACGGACGGCACGCCCTATACGGTAGAGACCAACCACATCTATCTGGGCCTCATCTCTGCCGACGATTTTTTAAACGGCGTGCCCAACTACACCGAAGTGGGAGAATACGCCACATAAAACAAAGCCGCCCCGGCCGGGGCGGCCTTGCCTGTTGTTTACAGCGATACGGCGTCAGGCGTTTTCAAAATGCTGCGCCACTTTTTTCAGCGTCTCGATAATAGGCAGGTGCTGGGGGCAGACGCCCTCGCACTGGCCGCAGGCGATGCACGCGCTGGCCTTGCCGAACTCTTTCGTCAGGTTGTCATAGTATTCCCGCTGGGGCGTCCAGTCCTTGCCGGGGAGTTCCTGCAGGTCGGTGTTGTACAGCGAGAAATAGCGCGGGATAGCAATGTGCATGGGGCAGCCCTCGGTGCAGTAGGAGCAGCCCGTGCAGGGCACCGCGATGTTCGCGTTGATGATGGACACGGCCTTCTCGACGCAGGCTTCCTCCCCGGCGTCCAGCGGGCGGAAATCCTGCATATAGCCGGTGTTGTCCAGCAGCTGGGCCATATCGCTCATGCCGGAGAGCACGATCTTCACGTTGGGCTTGCTGGCCGCGAAACGGATGGCCCAGGACGGCACCGAGGCTTCCGGCGCGTGGGCTTTGAACATTTCCTCCACTGCCCGGGGCACTTTGGCCAGCGTGCCGCCCTTGACCGGCTCCATGACGATGACCGGCTTGCCGTGCTTTTCGGCTACCTCATAGCATTTGCGGGACTGCACGCCCTCGCTGTCCCAGTCCAGATAATTGATCTGGAGCTGTACGAACTCCACTTCCGGGTGCTCGGTCAGGATGCGGTCCAGAAGGTCCGCATGGTCGTGGAAGGAAAAGCCGATGTGCCTGACCATACCCTGTTCCTTCTTCTGCTGCAGCCAGGTAAAGCAGTCCAGCTTTTTGTAGATCTCGTAGTGCTCGGCGCCCATGTCGTGCAGCAGGTAGTAGTCAAAATACCCCGCGCCGGTCTTTTCCAGCTGGGTGTTGAAGATCTTGTCCCGATCCTCCAGCGTATGGATGAAGCCCGCATGCAATTTGTCCGCCAGGGTGAAGCTGTCCCGCGGATGGCGGCTGGTCAGCGCCTCCTTGACGGCGTTCTCGCTCTTGAACGCACAATACATCCAGGCCGTGTCAAAGTAGGTGAACCCCCGTTCGAGGAAGGTGTCCACCATCTGCCTGGTCTGCCCGATGTCGATGCTGCCCGCATCGTTGGGGTCCGTCAGCGGCAGCCGCATCAGGCCGAACCCCAGTTTTTTGGCATTGTTGAAAATATCCATCGTTCACAACCCCCATTTTCGGCGCAGTGCGCTTTATTGTCTGTATTATACAACTTGAAGTACACTTGAAGTCAAGCCCGCTTTACGGGGCGTCCGATTTTTTTGCTGTACTTTTTTCCAAAAGCGTGTATAATAGGAACTGCGTATGCAATTTTTATTTATACAGGAGAACCCCATGAAAAAGAAAGTATTCTTGCGCTCTGCCGCCTGCCTGCTGGCTGTGAGCCTGACCGCCGCACTGGCGGGCTGCGGCAGCACCGCCGAGAGCGGATCCACGGCGGAGACCGCTACCGCCGAAACCGCCACCGCCGAGACCGCCGTGGATGAGTCCGCCTACGATTACCTGGCGGATTTCAACTACTCCGACGGGTTTGACGAGAACGGCTACCTGAAAGGCGTGACCGCCGCCGATTACGTCACCCTGCCGGATGACTACGCCGCCATCGCCATCGACGCGGCGCTGGGCGAGGTCGATGAGCAGGATGTGACCGATTACATCAACTCCAACATCCTGGCCAACTTCGCCACCGTCAACCAGATCACCGACCGCGCCGCGGCCGACGGGGACACCGTCAACATCGACTACGTGGGCACCATCGACGGCGTGGCCTTTGAAGGCGGCGACACCCAGGGCCAGGGCACCGATCTGGAACTGGGCAGCGGCGCCTACATTGACGGGTTTGAGGAACAGATCGTCGGCCACACCCCCGGCGAGACCTTCGATGTAAACGTCACCTTCCCCGAAGATTACGGCAACGCCGACGTCGCCGGCAAGGACGCCGTGTTCAGCACCACGCTGAACTACATCAGCGAGACCGTGCTGCCCGAACTGACCGACGAATGGGTGCAGGCGAACCTGACCGACGCCATGGGCTTTGCCGACGTCAGCGAACTGAACGCCTTTGTGAGCAACCAGATCTCGCTTTCCAACCAGTCCGGCGACGTTTACTCGGCGCTGTATGCCAAGGCCAGCTTTGCCGGGGAACTGCCCGAGTCTGCGGTGAACTACTACCGCGACGTGCTGCTGTTCGGCGTGCGCAACTATGCGCAGAGCTACGGCACCACCATGACCAGCATCGTGAACTCCGGCCTGCTCGGCGCCGCCTATGATACGGTGGAGGACTTCATCACCGACGCCGAGAGCGCCATCAACGCCCAGGTGCAGCAGGCGCTGCTGCTGCAGGCTGTGGCCGAAAAGCAGGGCCTGACCTGCGACACCGACACCCTGAACACGGAATTTGTCAGGCAGTTCGGCATGTCCGACCCGTCCTACCTGACGGATGTCTACGGCGAGAATTACGTCAAATCCCAACTGCTGAACGCCCTGGTCATGCAGAACCTGGTGGACAACGTCCAGTACGAGTGATCTTTCGATCCCGCCTTTCCTGCCCGGCGCCCTGCTGCGCCGGGCATTTTTTTGCATTTTCCCCTTGACAACGGTGTACGGCGTAGTATAATGCAGATACAGTAATTAGATGTTTCTCTAATTATCTATTTGTGTAAAGGAGGACCCGTTCATGGCAGATGCATTCAAAGCGCTGGCCGACCCGACCCGGCGGCGCATCCTGGAACTGCTGGCCCAGGGGGAACTGAGCGCCGGGGAGATCGCCGCCCATTTTTCCATGACCAAACCGTCTGTCAGCCACCACCTGAGCATCCTGAAGGCCGCCGGCCTGATCAGCGACGAGCGCCGCGGCCAGAACATCGTATACAGTGTAAACCTGACCATCTTTCAGGAACTGGTCAAATGGTTCTACGATGTGGATCTTGTCAAGGAGGAACCCGACAATGAAAAATAAGAAGCTTTTGTTTCTGATGGGCCTGCTGTGCCTGGTCAATTTGGCGGGGCATCTGTACTTTTACCCTTCCCTGCCCGATACCGTGCCCATCCACTGGGGTTTTGACGGCCAGCCCGACGGCTGGGGCGGCAAATCCTCGATCCTTTTCACGGCGTCCCTGCCCTTTGCCATGCTGCTGCTCTTTGCCGTTTTGCCCCGGATGGATCCCAAAGGCAAAAACTTCCAGCGGTTCCAGCCGGTCTATCGGATCTTTCTGATCCTGTTCACGGTGTTCATGTGCGGGGTGTCCTGGCTGTCGGAACTGACGGTTTACAATGTACTGCCCTCCGGCGGCAGCCTGGTCAACACGCTGGTCATGGGCGGGCTGGGGCTGGTGTTCCTGGTGCTGGGCAACTATATGCCGCGCATCAAGCAGAACTATACCTTCGGCTGCCGCACCCCCTGGGCGCTGAACGATGAACACAACTGGAACCGCACCCAGCGCATGGGCGGCATCGTGTTCGTGGTGATGGGCGTGGTGCTGCTCCTCGTCTCCGTGTTCGCCACCCTGCTGGGCGAAACGCTCACGCTGGCGCTGCTGCTGGGCGCGCTTTTGGGCGGCTGTGTATGGATCTACGTTTATTCTTACCTGGTCTTTATCGGCAAAATGAAATAAGGCCGCAGCCCCCGCCCGCGGTAAAGGCAGGGCCGGAACGGAAAAGAACGGCGCGTCTGTGCCGTTCTTTTCTTCATGACGCAGCTGCATTTTTTCAAGGCCCGGGCCTATGCGCCGCGCCTTTCCCGAATGGTTCCCGGCGGCAAAAATATTTTTTCTATTCATCGGCCGCTTCCTGTTGTATAATAAGGGGGATACAGGCTTATGCCTTGCAACATCTCTATATCTTGAGGAGGGCCTATATGCCAAAGATCTTTTCCGATGAAGAAAAACAGTTCCATAAAAATTTTTTATTGGACAACGGGCTTCGCGTCATCATGGAAAACGGATATAAACATGTAACGGTCGATCAGCTGGTTCAGATGATCGGCGCTTCTAAAGGATATTTTTATTTGCTGTTTCCTTCCAAAGAGGATTTTTTTCTGGACGCCCTGGCCTGGCAGATGGAAAAAAACTACAAGCAGCTGGAAGAGGCTGTAAAAAAGGGGTTTTCCTCCGCCCAGATCGCAGAACTATACAAAGAGATCTTCAAAAACCGCATGCACTTTGCCAACCATGAAGACGCCGCCTATGTACAGCAAAAAATCAGCGATGAACAGTGGAATCGGTTCCAGGAATACCAGGAATCGTTCTTTTTGCGAACGATCAAGCTCCTTGGCAGGGACACGTCCCAGTGCGACCCCAAAATCGTCAGCAACCTGTCTGCGATCATTTTTCTTCTATACAACAGCCGCGACAAATATCTGTTTGCCGAGCGGATCCAGGAAACGACAGACATTTTGCTCCACACCTTTCACGCCTATATTTTTGGGGAAGCATAAGCGGTCCGGCCCTGGCGTTTTTCGGGCCGCCCGGCATGTTTCCGGGTGTGCGGGTAAAAAACACCGGGAAGAAGAGGCCTTTTCCCCTCCTTCCCTGTTTTGACCCGGCAGCAAAAAGAACGGGCGCATCAGCGCGCCCGTTCTTTTCTTTTGTATTTTGCTTTGTCAGCTTTTACCAGCTGTGCAACAGGCGTATCGCCCGGTACGTTCCCCGGAAGGAAAACTGTAAGCGCAACGGACCCACCTCCATCTCCCATACTCCGGCGTGTGCCGCCATGCAGCAAATCATCAGATCCTGCGCCGCTCCCGTCCGAGCCATTCGGTGGCGGCGGCCCCGTTTTTGACCAAATTTCATTGACAGTCATTTTATTGCTCAAAAAAAGGCCGCCGGGCGGAGCAGATAAATTCCTAGAGTATAGATAGTATTTTCTATTTGACCATCATTCCAAACCAGTCAATAAAAGTAAAGGAGAAAAATTGCCGCGCAGAGCACAAAAGCGCACATATTTTGCAGGGACCTCGCCGTGCGGCCAAATGGCCGGGACGCGGCGGACGCCGGAGGCGGCCTGCGGTGCCGGACTCCATCGGCAGCATGCTTCTTTGGCTGTGCTTGCCGCTTTTCCGCAGGACGGCCTGTGGCACAGGGAAAGGGCGCCGCGCAAAAGCGCCGACGCCCTTTTCTCTGTCGCGATTCACTTTTGGCTCTTGCGTCCCCGCCCCGCCGGCCTCCGCCATGGGCCTATACGGGCGGCGCTGTTGGGCAGCCTGCCTTTGCGCCTTCAGTCGATGGATCTTCCCAGCACGCCGGCAATAAAATCCGGGACTTCCTGCGGTTCGATCCCCATTGTGTAGGCTACTTCGCTGTGCAGGATATGCTGCGCTTCCCGCAGCGCGCTGTCCTCATAACTGGAAAGCTGTTTGCCCATGGCATGGCGGTGGCGGCGTTCCGTATAAATATCGCGGATCATCCGCAGCAGCGCATGGCGGTCGCCGCTTTGCAGCGTCTGGCGGTACCGTTCCTTGCGGACCTCCGGGTCGCTGTTGTGTTCCGGCGCCGGTTCCTGCAGCAGTTCCAGGATTTCTTCCTTGCTGGGCAGGGTGCGCATGCGCTCCAGAAGGACCTGGCTGTTGCAGGGTACACAGATCTTCATGGTACGGTCGTACACAGGTTTGAGAATATAGCATTCGCACGGCTGGCCGGCCAGGCAGACCTTCTTCTTTTCTGCAATGGTGCACACACCGCTGGTCCCGTAACTGACCGCATCCCCGACCTGAAACATGGCGTATCCTCCTTCTTCTTTGTTTCATTCTATGGCATATTTTTCCTTTCTATTATAGTATAGTACATTTTTTCTAAAAATGACATGGGCTTTTTACACAAAAATAACGTTGAAACGACACCCTTTGTTGCCCCACAGAAAAAGCCCCCTTCAAAGAAGGGAGCTTTGCGGACCAGAGGGAACCTGATTTACAGGCTGGAATAGCCGAAACTGTTGACCAGCGCGTCGATTTTCTGCCCCGCTTTGCACCAGGGGCAGGCATGGGCATCATGACTTTCGTAACCGGGCAGGTCGTGGGGGTCGAAGATGCTGGTGACCGGGAACCCTGCGCATTCTTTGCGGGTGGCAAAGATGGCCGCCACGCCAACCGGCGTGCCGCCGTAGTAGTTGACGGCTTCCACCGCGCTTTCCGCCGTATACCCGGTGGTGACCGAAGCGGCCAGCACCAGCACATGCTTGCCCGCGATCATGGGCGCCGTGTTTTCGCGGAAGAGCAGCTGGCTGCCCACAGTGTGTTCCGGCGTGACGACATAGATCGTCTGGTGGGCGTTCATATTGATATACCCGGCCTTTGTCAGTTCGCTGGCCATACAGGCGCCGATGACCTCGGTGCCGTCCAGGCAGAGGATCGTATCCACAATGGTCGTATGGGTGTAGGCCTGTACCAGTTCGGATGCCGCCGCACGGGCTTCCGACAGGCGGCATTTTGTCAGCGTAACGTCAATATAGTAATTGATGTGGCTGTGGCCGGTGGCAAAGTGGCCCTTGCTGACGCGCAGGGAAATATTCGTCTTTCCGGTGGGCAGTTTTACAAGATTCATAGACATGGTACGCCTCCTTCTTGACCCTGTCCGGGTCTATATCTATATTGTAAAGTTTTTTTCTACTTCCCGCAAGGAACGCAGTGCCCAAAATGCAGCCGTGGTTTTTAGGCAGTTTTACCCCCAGCGCCTTTACACCCCCCTGCCAAACTGCTATAATAAGACCACGCGCAGGGGCTTGTGCCTCTGCGCCCTGCCGCCTGTGCGGCGCAATGACCCGAAGGGAAGGAGGCGGACGGCATGCCCTACAAGTTGGCGCCGTACCATGGCGATACGCTGGCGGTGCCGCAGACCGTGCTGGCCCATCTGGCACAGGCGGACGGCGATACCGTGCGCGCTGCCTTATACATTTTACAGACCCAAAACACCGACCCGCGTACCATTGCCCGGGCGCTGGGCCTGCCGAGCATCGAGGCCGCCCGCCGTGCCTTGCAATACTGGGCGGGCGCCGGGCTGCTGGAATCTGCCGGCGGCAAAGCGCCCGCCGCGCCGGCCGAGGACCGTCCGGCCCGGATCGACCTGGCCAGCCTGGACGACCCGTATGTGGCGGTCCTGTGCGAAGAAGCGCAGACGGCCCTGGGCAAAGCGCTGAGCCGCAGCGAACTGCAGCGGCTGGTCGGGCTGTACTTGAACGAGGGCTGGCAGCCCGATGTGATCCTGCTGTGCTGCGCCGAGTGCGCCCGCCAGGAACGCCGGAGCGTGGCCGCTGTGTCCCGCGCGCTGACCCGCTGGCGGGAGGACGGCGTGGAGACCGGCGAGGACGCCGAACGTTACCTGCGCAGGGTCAAGCAGCGGGAGGACTGGTGTGCCGAAGCCGCCCAGGTATTCGGCATGGACCCCGGCGCGCTGACCCGCTGGGAGCGCGGCGCCATCGCCCGCTGGCACGAGGAATGGGGCATCGGCCGCGAGATGATCGAGGAAGCCCTGCTGCGGGCGGGCAGCAAGAACACCGTCCGCTATGTGGACGGCATCCTGCGCAGCTGGCGCGCCCAGGGCATCACGACGGTGGCCGCCGCCCGGGGGCAGGGCCAGCTTGCGGGCAGCAACATCCTGGCTACCGAGCGCCCCCAGAGCGCCCCGCCCGCCGCCACCGCCCGGAACGACCTGTTCAACCGCAACTGGGCCGCCCAATTCGACGAGGAGGAATGACGGATGCGCACCAAAGACGAACTGTTCCGCGCCGCCCAGCGGGAGGCGGCAGCCCGCCGCCAGCGCGCTGTCACCGAGGCGGAAAGCGCCCGCCGTGCCGCCTATGCGGCCCACCCTGCGCTGGCCCGGGCCGACGACGCCCAGATGCGCGCCGGACTGGCCCTGGCCAAAGCCGCCGCTCTGGGCGGCGACACGGAAGCAGCCCGCGCCGCCCTGGCCCGGACCGAAGAGGACCTGGCCGCCGCCCTGCAGGATGCCGGTTATGATAAGGACGCCTTTGCGCCGCGCTATTCCTGCCCGCGCTGCCGGGATACCGGCATGTACCACGGCAACCCCTGTACCTGCGTGGCCCAGATCGCCCGACGCCTGCGCCGGGACGAGATCAACGCCGCCAGCCCGCTTGGCCTGTGCCAGTTCGACACCTTTGACGTTGGCCGTTACTCCGACGCGGTGGAGCCGGAGCTGGGCATTTCCCCCCGGGCCTACATGGAAAAACTGCTGAATTTCTGCCGCCAGTACGCGCAGAAATTCAGCAGCAAGAGTACCAATCTTTTGTTTATGGGCCACACGGGGCTGGGCAAGACCCATCTGGCGCTGGCCATCGCCGATGCTGTGCTGGAAGGCGGCCACGATGTGCTTTACACCAGCGCCGCCGCGCTGGCCGCCCGCCTGGGACGGGAACATTTTGATTTTGACAGCGGCGACGAGTGGCTGAACGCCTGCCAGGAAGCCGACCTGCTGATCCTGGACGACCTGGGCACCGAGTACATCACCCCGCTGACCATCAGCGTGCTGTATGAGCTCATCAACACCCGCATGCTGACCGAACGCCCCACGGTTTACACCACCAACATCACCGACCAGGGCGTTTTTGTAGCGCGTTATACCGAAAAAGTCGCCAGCCGCATGTTGGGCGGCTGCAAGATGTTCAAATTTTTCGGCGCCGACCAGCGCCTGCACCCGGGGAAACGGTAAGACGCCGCCCGATCTGTGCCTGCGCTTGCTTTGCGCGGCCCCATGCGGGGCCGCATTTTTTGATTTGACGCAAAAAAAGCCGCAGGGAAATTCCCTGCGGCTTTTGCGAAGTCGGAGTGACGGGATTCGAACCCACGGCCTCTTGGTCCCGAACCAAGCGCGCTACCATCTGCGCTACACCCCGATAAAAAAACCGCAGCAGCAGAGCTGCTGCGGTGTGGTTGGGGATGAGAGGATCGAACTCCCACGGGCGGAGTCAGAGTCCGCTGCACTACCATTATGCGAATCCCCATCGCGGTCTGTTGCGGGCGGCGTGCCCTCAACGCTTATCTATTATAGCCATCCGGCAGGTATTTGTCAACAGTTTTTTTCTATTTTTTTCATATTTTTGAACCGCCGTCCGCCCCCTCATTTTGTCTGAACAGGGTTGACAAGCCCCGCCCTGTGGCGTACTCTAATAGAGTAAAGACGTGCAGGCACTCTGCGCGCAAACCGCGCCCGGCGCGGCAAACGGGAGGTAATCATATGGCAATTCGTGTTGGTATCCTGACGTCCGGCGGCGACTGCCCCGGCCTGAACGCAACGATCCGCGGCGCCGCCAAGGCCTTGTATCACCGCATGGGCGACAAGGTGGAGATCATCGGCATCCAGAACGGTTACGACGGCCTCATCAACGGCAACTACCGCAAAATGGACCCCAGCGAGTTTTCCGGCATCCTGACTGTCGGCGGCACCATTCTGGGCACCAAGCGCACCCCGTTCAAAAAGATGCGCGTGATCGAAGATGACCAGATCGACAAAGTGGCCGCCATGAAAAAGACCTACAAGGAGGCCAAACTCGACTGCCTGCTGTGCCTGGGCGGCAACGGCACCCACAAGACCGCCAACCTGCTGAGCCAGGAGGGGCTGAACATCATCGGCCTGCCCAAGACCATCGACAACGACATTTACGGCACCGACGTGACCTTCGGGTTCCACACGGCGGTGGACATCGCCACCGAGGTGATCGACCGCATCCACACCACCGCGGGCAGCCACAGCCGCGTGATGTGCATTGAGATCATGGGCAACAAAGCCGGCTGGCTGACGCTGTATTCCGGCATCGCGGGCGGCGCGGACATCATCCTGATCCCCGAACACCCCTACGACATTGAGAAAGTGGCCGCCGCTGTAGAAAAGCGCGCCAAGGCCGGCAAGAATTTCTCGATCCTGGCTGTGGCCGAGGGTTCTTACTCGGTGGAAGAAGCCAAGATGAAGCGCAAGGAGTGGACCGCCAAGCGCGCCGAGGCCGGTTACACCACCGCCACCAACCGCATCGCCCAGCAGATCGAAAAGATGACCGGGGCCGAGACCCGCATCTGCGTGCCGGGCCACATGCAGCGCGGCGGCAGCCCCAGCGCCTACGACCGCGTACTGGCCACCCAGTTCGGCACCTATGCCGCCCGCCTGGTGGCCGACGAGCACTACGGCGTGACCGTTGCCATGGTGGACCGCCACGTGACGGCCAACCCGCTGGCGGACATTGCCGGCAAGACCCGCGGCGTGCCCGACGACTGCGAGATGCTCAACGTAGCCCGCGCCATGGGCATCAGCCTGGGCTGATCCCTTTCCCTGCTTTTCCCTGCCGTCAGGCAGGATATTTTGCCCCGGAGCCCTGCCCCGGGGCATTTTTGTATAACGAAAGCCACCCGCCGTCGGGTGGCTTTCGTTATACAGCACTTCATTCCAGATAAAAATCCCGCAGGGCGGCCAGACGGGGGCCGTCCAGCCCATACTCCGACGCAAAATACGCTTCAAAGCTGCCGAAGCGGGCAAGGATCTCGTCGATTGCCCCGTCGCCCATCGGCGCGCTGACCCCCTCCACAGACTGCAGCAGTTCCCGTTCCTGCGGGGATTTGCCGCGCAGCGACGCCTCGATGATGGCGCGGCGGTAGCGGTTGGTGAGCATGTAGTCCTCCAGCGCGGTCTGCCGGTCCACACCCAGGGCCAGCAAAATCAGCACGGCGGCGATGCCGGTACGGTCCTTGCCGCAGGTGCAGTGGAACAGGATGGGCGTTTGCCGCCGTTCCAGCATGGCAAACAGCGCCCGATAGGCCGGGTTTTGGAAGGGCATCTGGCGGTAGATGGCGCTGAACCACTCAAAATCATGGACGGGGCGCCCGGCTTCCCGCTCAAAGGCCGCCTTTTCGGCCGCCAGCCGCTCGATGCCGGTGGAGGAAAAATCCATCTCGGTGCCGTCCCGCATGCGCATGGCGCAGATCCGCTGATAGGCCGCGCCGGGCACCGCCGGGTCCGGGTGCTTTTCCGCTTCCCCGGCGCTGCGCAGATCCAGGATCGTCCGCAGGCCCCAGCTTTGCAGCGTCCTTTGGTCCTCCGGGCTGGACAGGGCATCCAGATTGCCGCCCCGGTACAGCAGGCCATATCTGACCCGGCGGCCGTCGGCTGCCGGGTAGCCGCCCAGTTCCCGGAAATTGACCGCGCCCTGCAGAGGGATCTCGGTCCCCGGAGCGGGTCGATGGTTCTGCATCGTTGTTTTCCTCTCTTTCCTGCTTCGTGATACAGGTCTCATCATAACACAAAAATCCGGCAGGGGCAACCCCCGCCGGAACGGCTCATATCTGCGCCAGCAGCGCGTCGATTTGGCTGCGCCCGGCCAGCCCCAGGCTGAACGCGGTAGCGCTGCCGCAGGCGACCCCCAGCCGCAGGGCAGACGCGAAAGACCCGCTTTGCAGCCAGCCCGCCACAAAACCGGCCAGCATGCTGTCCCCCGCGCCTACGCTGTTGACGGCGGTTCCCCGCGGCGCGGCGGCACAGTGTACAGCGCCGGATTCTTCCAGCAGCAGCGCGCCGTCGCCCCCGCAGCTGACCAGCACATTGCGCGCCCCGCGCGCCTGCAGTTCCCGGGCCGCCTGTTCGGTCTCGGCTTCCGTGTTCACCGCCCGCCCGACAGCCTGGGCCAGTTCCTCCCGGTTGGGTTTGATGAGGAACGGGCGGCAGCGCAGCGCCTGTTCCAGCAGCGGCCCCGAAGCGTCCACCACCGTCTGCACGCCGCGTCCTTCCAGCCGCACCAGCATCGTTTCATAGGTATCGGCGGGAAGCCCCGCGGGCAGGCTGCCCGCCAGCACCAGCACATCGCCGGACTGCAGCGCGTCCAGCTTGCGCAGCAGGGCTTCCACGGCCTCCGGCGGGACCGTGGGCCCCGCCCCGTTGATCTCGGTCTCCCGGCCGTCCTTGAGTTTGAGATTGATGCGCGTCATACCGGCGGGCAGGCGGATAAAATCCGTCCGCAGGCCGCGGGCGGCCAGCCCCTGTTCCAGCCAGACGCCGGTGGCCCCGGCCACAAAGCCCAGGGCCACGCTGGGGCAGCCCAGTTCCGCCAGAACGCCGGACACATTGACGCCCTTGCCGCCCAGCACGTATTCTTCCCCGGCGGCGCGGTTGACCGTGCCCGCCTGCAGCGGGCCGTCCAGCCGCACCACAAGGTCGATGGCAGGGTTCAGGGTAACGGTGTAGATCATGAGAAAGCCTTCCTTTGCAGCGGGGTTTCAGGTAGTGCCGGGCCGGGTGACGGGCGTCAGCGGGATGCTGTCGTCCAGCAGGGCGCCGCGGCTGGCGATGGCATAGCGGGCGTACCCGTCGATCAGGTACTGGTTGCCGTCCGCGTCCGCCATCGACTGCATGCCGGCGGAAGCGTCGTCGATGACCACATACTGCCCCGGCCCGGCTTCACAGACCACCCAGATGGCCCGGTCCTCGCCGCCCATCCAGCGGCGCTGGGGGCTGCTGACCAGACTGCCGGTGGTGCGGTCGTAGAGGTAGAGCCTGTCCTTGCCTGCCTCGTCGGTGGCGGAGAGCAGGATGTCCTCGGTGTAGATGGCGTAGGGATAGACGGGCAGCGACGCCTGCAGGACGGTAAATTCCTCCGGCTGGTCCAGCGGCTTGCTGAGCACTTCCCCCTGCTCGCCCGTGCGCCACAGGGCGCCGTCAGCTACCTGGCGGTCCAGCCAAGTTCCGGGGCATTCATACAGCACTTCTTCCTCGCCGGTGGCCGGGTCCAGGGCACAGAGGGAGGTGGTCATCCAGTCGGAAAGGTCGTTCAGATTGTCCACATGGTAGTGGTCATAGACCGGCGCCAAAGGGCAGTCCTCTGCCAGCGTCCTGCGGGTGATGAGCAGCCGGTCATCCCAGACCCCCACCAGTTCGCCGCCAAAAGGCGACCAGGTGGTGAGCGTTTCCAGCGTTTGGGCTTCCGGGTCCAGCCGGACCAGGGAATACACATCAGGCACCGCCGGATCGTCGGAGATCTGGCAGTAGCGGAAGTAGAGGGATACCCCGTCGCTGGCAAAGCCGCTGTTCCAGACGGCCAGCGAGGTCCCCTGGGGGAATTCATACAGGGGCACACGGTTGCTGCCGTCCAGTTCGCTGCGCAGCAGGACCGGGGTATCGTTGACCATGCCGGACCAGAACAAGTAAAGATATTCGTTGTCGGCAAAAAGGTCTGCGTTGAGATTGGGCAGTTCCAGCGGCTCACCGACGATCTGTTCGGTGGCGGCGGTAAAATCCAGATACCGCGCCACAACGGTGTCGGTGTTGTAGTCCCACTCCGCTTCATACCAGCCAGCGTCGTTCTGGGCGTCCACCCAGTGGAGGGGCGCCGCCGCGGCCGGGGCCAGGGTGGGCGCCGGGGTCGCTGCGGGCGTCTCAGTGGGGGCTGGGGTCTCCGCCGTCTGGGCAGGGGCGCTCTCCCCCGCCGGAGCGGCGGTGGAGGTAGGCTCTCCGGCGGCACAGGCCGCCAGCAGCAGGGCGGCGCACAGGGCGGGCAGTTTCCCAAACACGGACTTTTTCATGGCAGGGACCTCCTTTCCGGGCGGGACCGTTTGTTCAGTTTCCCTCGCTGTAATCCACGACGGGCACCGACGCGTACTCGTCCGGCCCGTCCGCCGGCAGCGTCTGCATGTATTCGTGCATGGCCTCGGCCACCTTTTTGCTGTAGGCGACCGCTTCCACCACCGTACGGGCGCCTTTGACCGCGTCGCCGCTGGCAAAGATCCCGGGGATACTGGTATGGCCCACCTCATCGGTGACGAAAAGCCCGCGTTCGTTGGTCTTGAGGTTCTTTTCGCTCTCGGTGATGGTGGTGCAGGGACCCTGGCTGATGGAAACGATGACGCTGTCCGCCGGATAGAGTTTTTCGCTGCCGGGGATGGCGGTGAGGGTGCCGTCCTCCGCCTCGTTCAGATCGCAGAACACCACGCCCCGGTCGGTGATCTCCAGCGGTTTCTTGTTGTAGTAGAAGTTCACGCCCTCCAGCTTGGCGTAGCTGGCCTCGTAGTCGCTGGCGGCGATCTTTTTCGAGAGGGAGAAGCACTCCACATGGCGGGTGCCGTTGCGCAGGGCGGTGCGGCAGACGTCCATGGCCGCGTTGCCCGCGCCGATCACCACCAGCCGGCTGCCCAGGTGGTAGACGTTGGGGTTCTGCAGATAATTGATGGCGAAGTGCACGTGGCCCAGGCTCTCCCCTTTGATGTGCAGGGTATTGGGCCGCCACACGCCGGTGCCGATGAAGATCGCCTTGTAGCCGTCGCGGAAAAGGTCCTCGATGCGCAGCGCCTTGCCCACGTCGGTGTTGGGGCGGACCTTGATGTCCTTCAGGCGCAGGTGCCGGTACTCGAAATCGTCCAGCACCGACTTGGGCAGCCGGAATTCGGGGATGCCGTAGCGCAGCACGCCGCCGATCTTGTCGTGACTCTCGAAGATGGTCACGTCGTAGCCGTAGCGGGCCAGGATGACGGCGATGGTCAGGCCCGCGGGGCCCGAGCCGATGATGGCGGTCTTTTTGCCGTTGGGTTCGGCGGGGCCTTTGGTCATCTGGCTGGCGTAGGTGGAAGAAATGTAGTTTTCAATGACGGAGAAATGCACCGGCGCCCCCTTGATGCCCTGGACACAGTGCCCCTCGCACTGATTCTCGTGGTTGCAGACCAGCGAACAGACCGTCGTCAGGGGGTTGTTCTCAAACAGCATCCGGCCCGCCTCATTGAGCTTGTTGGCTTTGAGCAGGCGGATCACTTCCGGGATGTTGGTGTGGATCGGGCAGCCCTGCTGGCAGCGCGGGTTCTTGCAGCCCAGGCAGTGGTTCGCTTCGTCCATTACATGCAGTGCCATAGTCTTCTCCTTTTTCGCTTCCGTACCGATTTTGCGCGTTAAAAATGCAACAAAGTTTCCGTTTTGCGCATTTTTTCTCCATAACTTATACTATCACCGGTTTGGTGGTGAAGGCAAGACCCATCGGGCAGATTTTTTCCCGGCAAAGTGACGAAAAATCCACGCAGCGGCTATGCAGTTCCGCGGCCTGTCGCGCCTGCGCCCCGGCGCGCGCCAGGTCGGCCAGCGAAGTGCCCGCAGGCAGGGCGGTACTTTTCAGACGCGGCAGCGCGCTTTTCCTGGCCCCCAGCACCAGCAGCCAGGGCGGCGGGGGCAGTTCCTGCGGGATGCCCAATGCGGCGTCCAGCGCCAGGCGGCGCAGCCGGGCATGTGGATAACGCTTGGTCTTGAGCCGCGCATACAGGTCTTCCAGTCCGCCGGCAGCCCGCACGGCCGCTGCCAGCCGGTTCTCCAGCCCCTCGCTGACCCCGCGCACCTGTGCGAAGGCCCCGGGGTCGCGGGCGCGCAGCAGCGCCAGCAGCGCGCTCTCCAGACGCCGCGGCTCCAGCAGCTGCCCCTCGGCAGACGCCGCGCGGTACAGTTCCATGGCGTATCCCGGCACGTAGGGGGCCCAGGCCTCGGGGGGACGTTCCCGCAGATAGCTGGCGCTGGCCATGGGGACGCCGCCGTGTTCCCCCGCCGCCCCGCCGTGAGCCGCGCCCAAGCGCGGCAGCGCCAACGGCTGCAGCGCGGCCCCCTGCTGCCGGATGGCCTTGCAGTATTCGATCCCCAAAATGTTGTTGGGGGTGCGCAGCAGCGCCCCCATGCCGGGGCTTCGCTCCTCCGCCGCCAGGGCGCGGGCCGCCGCGTAGGTCATTCCCTGCCCCAGCTTTTGGCGCAGCAGCGCCGGAAGTTCCGGGTCCTGCAGGTTTTCCGCCGCCTGCATCAGCAGGGCGGCGTCCGGCGTTTCCGCCCCGAAGGCCAGCGTATCGCACCCCAGGGCCGCCAGCAGGCGCACCCCCGCCGCCGCGAACTGTTCCGCCGTGGCACAGGCGTAAAGCCCCGGCAGCGCTATGACCAGGTCGGCCCCGCCCGCCAGCGCGGCGCGCACGCGCACCGGCTCGGGCAGCACCGGCACGCCGCCGCGCTGCACCGCGCCGCTGCTCATACAGACGGCGATGCAGCGCGCCCCTGCACGGCGGACCGCCGCCAGCTGGGCCGCATGCCCGTTGTGAAAAGGGTCGTATTCCGTGATGATGCCCACAAATTCCATGTGCTGTTCCCGCCCTGCAAAAAATGTATGATTTTGTCCGACTTGTACGGTTCTGGTTCTTGAAAATTACCCGACCCCATTATATAATAAATTCATCCAGTGGAAAAGGGGCGGTTTGGCGCCCAACCAACTTTGAAGGAGGAAACCCCATGAAAATTCTGGTTATCAACTGCGGTTCTTCGAGCCTGAAGTACCAGCTCATCGACATGGACGGCGAGAAGGTGCTGTGCAAGGGCCTGTGCGAACGCATCGGCATGGAGAGCAGCATGATCACCCATGAAGCCAACGGCCACAAGGCCACCACGCCCGCGATCTTCCCCACCCACACCGAAGCCTTCGGTGAAGTGTTCAAGAAGATGACCACCGGCGAGGGCAAGGTGATCGACAGCGCCGATGAGATCGACGCCATCGGCCACCGCGTGGTGCACGGCGGCGAGAGGTTCAAGCAGAGCTGCCTCATCACCCCCGACGTGATCCAGGCCATCCACGACCTGTCCCCCCTGGCGCCGCTGCACAACCCCGCCGCCATCCTGGGTATTGAAGCCTCCTACAAAACTTTCGGCGCCGACAAGCCCAACGTGGCGGTCTTTGACACGGCGTTCCATTCCACCATGCCGCCCAAAGCCTACATGTACGCCATCCCCTACGACTACTACGAGAAGTACGGCGTGCGCCGCTACGGGTTCCACGGCACCAGCCACAAGTACGTCAGCCACCGCGCGGCGGAATATCTGGAGGAGCCCATTGAGCGCCTGAAGCTCATCACCTGCCACCTGGGCAACGGTTCTTCCATCGCCGCTGTGGACCAGGGCCGCGTGGTGGACACCTCCATGGGTATGACCCCGCTGGCCGGCCTGATGATGGGTACCCGCTGCGGCGACCTGGACCCTTCCTGCGTGAACTACCTGAAATATACCCTGAACATCACCGGTCATGAACTGGACGAGATCCTGAACAAGAAGTCCGGCCTGCTGGGCGTTTCCGGCGTTTCCAGCGACATGCGCGACGTGGAGACCTCCGCCAAGGAAGGCAACCAGCGCGCACAGCTGGCGCTGGACATGCTGAACTACCAGATCAAGAAGATCATCGGCAGCTACATCGCGGCTATGGGCGGTGTGGACGCTATCGTCTTTACCGGCGGCATCGGCGAGCACGACGACGAATCCCGCGCCAAGATCTGCCACCATATGGACTGGCTGGGCATCCGCATCGACACCGACAAGAACCGCGGCGTCCGCGGCCAGAAGAAGGACGTGGTGGAGATCACCGCCTGGGGCGCCCGCGTGCGCACGCTGGTCATCGAGACCAACGAGGAACTGATGATCGCCCGCGACACCAAGGAAGTCATCGAAAGCGAATAAATCCCCCGTTTCCCGGCCGGGAAACAGCAAAGGAGGGCGGCTCCCGTTTGGGAGCCGCCCTCCTGTTTTTTTGCTGCGGCCGAAGCGGCAGCTTACTGCTGCCCGGCGCGCTTCTTGGCGATGGCCGCCAGCGCGTCCTTGCGGGACAGGTTGATGCGGCCCTGCTGGTCGATGTCGGTGACCATGACGAAGATGGGATCGCCCACAGCCACCACGTCCTCCACGCGCTCCACGCGGTGGTCGTCCAGCTTGGAGATATGGACCAGGCCTTCCTTGCCCGGGGCGATCTCGACAAAAGCGCCGAAGTTCATCAGCCGGGTCACGCGGCCCTTATAGATAGCGCCGATCTCGGGGTCCTCCACGATGGTCTTGATGGTGGAGATGGCGCGCATGGCGTCGTCCTGATCCACCGCGGAGATAAAGACGTGGCCGTCCTCCTCAATGTCGATCTTGCAGTTGAAGTTGGCGCACATTTCCTGGATGACCTTGCCGCCCTTGCCGATGACGTCCTTGATCTTATCCACCGGGATGACCATGCTGAACATCTTGGGCGCGTACTTGGAAAGCTCGGCGCGCGGCTCGGCGATGACCGGCTTGATGATCTCATCGAGGATATACAGGCGGCCCTTGCGGCACTTCTCCAGCGCTTCCTCCACGATCTCGTAGGTCAGGCCGTCCACCTTGATGTCCATCTGGATAGCCGTGATGCCGCGGCGGGTGCCGCCGACCTTGAAGTCCATGTCGCCGTGGAAGTCTTCCACGCCCTGGATGTCCAGCATGGTCATCCAGCGGCCGCCGTGCAGCGGGTCGCCGTCGGTGATCAGGCCGCAGGAGATACCGGCCACCGGCGCTTTGATGGGTACGCCCGCATCCATCAGGGCCAGCGTGGAGCCGCAGATGGAAGCCTGGGAGGTGGAGCCGTTGGAGGAGAGGACCTCCGACACGCAGCGGATGGTGTAGGGGAACTCGCCCTGGTCCGGCAGCACCGGCACCAGCGCGCGCTCGGCCAGGTTGCCGTGGCCGATCTCGCGGCGGCCGGGGCTGCGGGGCGCGCGGGCCTCGCCTACCGAGTACGGCGGGAAGTTGTAGTGGTGGATATAGCGCTTGTACTGGGTATCGGAAAGATCATCCATCAGCTGGGCGTCCTTGGTGGAACCCAGGGTGCAGATGGTCAGCACCTGGGTCTGGCCGCGGGTGAACATGCCGGAGCCATGCACGCGGGGCAGCAGGCCCACTTCGGCGGCCAGCGGGCGGATCTCATTGATGCCGCGGCCGTCCACGCGCTTGCCGTCCTCCAGCAGCCAGGTGCGGACGACCTTCTTCTGCAGCTTGTAGCTGATGAGGTCGATGTCGGCAGCCGTCAGGTCGGGATGCTCGGCGGCGATGGCGTCCATAATGGGCAGCAGCGCCGCGTCGCGGACGTTCTTGTCGTCGGTGTCCATAGCGGCCTTGACCTCGTCCAGATGCCTGGCGTAAACGTCGGCCAGCAGGGCGTGGTCCAGTTCCACCGGGGTGAAGGTCTTTTTGGGTTTGCCGATCTCGGCCACGATGCTGTTGATGAAAGCCAGCATCTTCTTGATCTCGGCATGGCCCGCGCGGATGGCCTCCATCATGGTGGCCTCGTCCACCTCGTTGGCGCCCGCTTCGATCATGACGATCTTCTCCTCGCTGGCGGCCAGGGTCAGCGAAAGGTCGCTGTGCTCGCGCTGCTCTTTGGTGGGATTGAGGACGATCTGGCCGTCCACCAGGCCCACGAACACACCGGCGATGGGGCCGTTCCAGGGGATGTCCGACATGGCGATGGCCAGCGAAGCGCCGTTCATGCCGGCGACCTCGGCGGAATTGTCGGGGTCCAGGCTCATGACCGTCATGGTCACGCAGACGTCGTTGCGCATATCCTTGGGGAACAGCGGGCGGATCGGGCGGTCCACCACACGGGAGGACAGGATGGCATGTTCGCCGGGGCGGCCCTCGCGCCGCATGAAGCTGCCGGGGATGCGGCCCGCCGCGTAGAGCTTCTCTTCAAATTCCACGCTCAGGGGGAAGAAATCCACACCCTCGCGCGGTTTCTCGCTCATGGTGACATTGCACAGCACGCAGGTGTCGCCGTAGCGGATCATGGCGCTGCCGTTGGCAAGACCGCACATCTTGCCGGTCTCCACCACAAAGGGACGGCCGGCAAAAGTCGTCTCAAATTTGCGGTAATGGGGGAATGTTTCCAGCCTGGAAGCAAATTCGTAAGCCATAGGGATTCTCCTTCTGTTTGGATTTTTTATACCGTGGCCATACCGCTTCCGGTTTGAGCAATAAAGCCAGCAGCCAAGCCGGTGCTTGGGTGCTCGATTTACTGCGCAAAGCGGCGGGAGTACAGCCGATAGCCATTGCCGTGGACCATAAAAAACAAAAGCGGGCAGGGCGCTTGCGTTGCGCCCTGCCCGTTTTTGCGAAAATTACTTGCGCAGACCCAGCTCAGCGATCAGGGCACGATAACGGTTGATGTCCTTCTTTTGCAGATAGGCCAGCAGATTGCGGCGGCGGCCGACCATCTTGAACAGGCCGCGGCGGCTGTGGTTATCATGCTTGTTGGTCTTGAGGTGCTCGGTCAGGTGGTTGATGCGCGCGGTGAGCAGCGCGACCTGGACCTCCGGGGAACCGGTGTCGCCCTCATGCAGGGCGGCCTTGGCGATGATGGGCTGCTTCTCGATAGCAGATTTCTGGCTCATGATACATACCTCTTTCAAAAAAATTTGCCGATGGCGCAGTACAGGGTAACTGCAGGTTTTGAGGCATACGCCCTGCACCGGGCCACGGTAGCGGTCTTTAGTATACCACAACCGCGCCCGGATTACAAGGGGCGCGGCGCGGTGTTTTTGCAATTATTTTACCGTCTGGGCCGCAAAATAGATCTTGCTGTCCTCCGCCGCCCGGTGGATCAGGGCGGCCAGGTCCTCCAGCGTGGGATATTTGCGGACCGGGCAGAGGTAGCGGTGGAATTCCAGCACCGGGGCCTGGCCGTAAAGGTCGCCGCTGAAATCCGGCACGTAGGTCTCGCAGGTGACGGCGGCCTTGGCGCTGTCGTCCACGGTGGGGCGGCGGCCGATGCCGGTGGCGGCGGGCCACCAGCGGTCCTCCAGCCGGATGCGGGTCAGGTAGACGCCGGTGCAGGGCTGCAGCGCGTCGGGCGGGTAGTTCTGGTTCACCGTGGGCGTGCCCAGGCGGCTGCTGCCGATGCCCTTGCCGTGGGTCACCTGCCAGTCGATGGCATAGGGCGCGCCCAGCATGGCGTTGGCGTCGTCCAGCCGGCCTTCTTCCAACGCCGCCCGGATGCGGGTGGAGGAGACCGCCTGCGCGCCGTACTGGGCCATGGGTACGATATGCACCTCAATGCCCGCCCGGCCGCACAACGTGTGCAGCAGTTCCACATTGCCCGCCGCCCGCGCGCCGAAGGTAAAGTTATCGCCGCAGAACACCGCCCGGGCGCGGAAGCAGTCCACCAGGATCTGCTGCACGAAGGCCTCCGGCGAAAGGGCGCGGAAATTCTCGAAGGGCGGTTCCAGGTACTGTTCGACGCCCAGTTCCGCGATGCGCCGGTGCTTTTGCCTGGTCGAAAGGATGCGCCCGCCCTTGAGGGTCTGGTTGCCGGGCAGTTCAAAGGTAAAGGCCGCCGGGGTCAGGCCCTGCGCCGCGGCGTAGCGCACTGCGGCGCCCAGCACCTGCCGGTGGCCGCAGTGGACGCCGTCAAAGTAGCCCAAAGCCACGGCGCTCCCCCGCGGCGCTTCCACCGGGGTCAGGGTGTGATAGATCTGCATCCCTTCTCAGTTCCTTTCACAAAACAGTTTTTCCACGCGCAGCACGCCGCCCTCCACGGCCGCCAGCCCCAGGAAAGCGTCCTGCCCGTCGTAGACGCGGTAACGCCCGTCCGCCGCCCCGAAGCGGCTGGTAGGGCAGCCGTTGAGCAAATGCGTCCGCACGCCGTCGTTGACGTGCAGCGCCGGGAGCGGGGCGAACACATGGTCCACCGGCAGCACCCAGCCGCTGCCCGCCAGTGCGCCCTCCTCCGCCGCCTGCAGGATCTGCGGCAGCGTATGGCACTGGGCGATGTCAAACACGCCCGCGCGGGTGCGGCGCAGCGCCGCCAGCGTGGCGGGCACGCCCAGGGCGCGGCCGATGTCCTCCGCCAGCACGCGGATGTAGGTGCCTTTGGAGCAGGCCACCCGCAGCGTGTGGTCCCCCGGCGCCGGACTGCCCAGGTATTCGATGCTGTACACGGTGATGGGACGCGGCGCGCGCTCGACCGTCTGGCCCTTGCGGGCCGCTTTGTACAGCGGCTGGCCGTTGACCTTCACCGCGCTGTACATCGGCGGCAGCTGCATCTGCGGGCCGGTAAAGCGGGGCAGCACGGCGCGCAGTTCCGCCTCCCCCGCAGTTACCGGGGCGGTCTCCAGCACGGCGCCGGTCACATCGCCGGTGTCGGTGCGCAGGCCCAGGCGCAAGGTGGCTTCATAGGTTTTATCGTGATCCAACTGGCGGTCGGCAGCTGCGGTCGCTCTGCCGATAAACACGGCGAGCACACCGGTCGCCATAGGGTCCAGTGTGCCCGCGTGCCCCAGTTTGCGTGTGCCCAGTGCGCCGCGCAGCCTGGCCAGCACGTCAAAGCTGGTCCAGCCGGCAGGTTTGTCTACGGGCAGAATGCCGTTTGGCGTATGCATAATGGGGGTTTCCTTTTCTGTTCTTTCCGGGGCGGGCCTGCGTTCAGGTTTCCGGTTCCTGCGCACACGCAGCCCCGCTGCGTTCCAGTTCTTTCCTGACTTCGTCCAGGATGGCATGTTTGGCGTTATCCAGGTTGCCGCTGATCTCGCACCCGGCGGCACGGGGGTGCCCTCCGCCGCCCAGGCGGCGCGCAATGCTGCAGGCGTTGGTATCGTGGCCGGTGCGCACGCTGATCTTATAGCTGCCGTCCTTCTGCTGGCGAAGGGTCAGGCCTACCTCCACGCCCTCGATGGAGCGCGGCAGGCTGGTCAGATCCTCCAGTTCCGCCCCGGCGACCCCTGCCGCCTGGATCTGATCCCAGGTCAGGCAGATCAGGGCGCAGCGGTCGTCGAAGTAGTATTCCAGGCTTTCCAGCGCCAGGCGCTCCGCCTCCATCCGCGCGTGGGAGCGGCACTCAAACAGCCGTTCGTTGAGCCGTTCCACGTCCGCCCCCGCTTCGATCAGGGTGGCAGCGGCGCGGTGGGTGGCGGCGGTGGTGTTGGTAAAGCGGAAACAGCCGGTGTCCGTGGCGATGCCGGTATACAGGCAGGCGGCGATGTCGGGGGTGATCTCCACCCCCAGTTCAGGGATCAGCGCCGTCAGCAGTTCTGCAGCGGCCGCCGCATGGTCGTCGACCAGCGTTTCGTAAGCGTAGCCGCTGTTGGAGCCGTGATGGTCGATGCACAGGTCCACATGACCTGCATAATCCGCCATATGGTTGCGGTCGCCGAACAGCTGGATACCGGCCACATCCACCGCCACCACAAAGCGCGGGGTATAGCTGCCGTCAAACTCCGTGATCGGCAAAAAGTCATACATGGCCGGGATCGGATCGCTGCACAGCACCGCAGCGGTCTTGCCCAGGCGCTGCAGCGCCAGGCAGAGCGCCGCGCCCGAACCGATGGTATCGCCGTCCGGGTTCTTATGGCATAAAATCAGGATGTCGTCCGCGCCCAGCAGGCGGGTAACGACCGTCTCATGATCCACGGATTGTGTCATACAGTCCCTCTTTTCTGGAGCAATGTGCCCCCGGCGCGCCACCAAAGGCGGCCGGACCTGCCTTATTCCCCCGCGCCCCCGGCGTCGGGGTCGCCGGCGGCGTCAGGCTCCACCGCCAGGTCTTCCAGCAGCTGGTTGATGCGGGCGGCGTAGGCCGCGCTTTCATCCGCCACGAACACGAAACGCGGCGCCTTGCGGATGTGCATGCGGCGGCTGATCTCGGTACGCACATGGCCGGAGGCCCGGTTCAGGGCCTTGACGACGGGTTCCGGCCCGCCTTCACGCCCCATGACGCTGATGTGGACTTTGGCCTGGTCCAGATCGGGCGTCACATCCAGCCGCGTTACGGTCAGCAGGCCGCCGGTGACGCGGGGGTCCTTCATCTCCTGAATGATGGCGATGAGTTCCCGCTTCATATCCTGTGCCATACGGCCATGATTTTTGCTTGGCATGGTTCTTTCCTCTGTATCAACGGGTGAGGCGTCCGCTGCGGGACGCCCCTGCCCCTGTATGGGTCACGGTCAATCGCGGTATTCCTCGAGTTTGAAGCACTCGAAAACGTCGCCCTCCTTGATGTCGGAGAACTTCTGCAGCGTGATACCGCACTCAAAGCCCTCAGCCACTTCCTTGGCGTCGTCCTTGAAGCGCTTCAGGCTGGCGATGGCGTCCTCGCAGATGACGATACCGTCGCGCACCAGGCGCAGCTGGGCGTCGCGGGTGATCTTGCCGCTGGTGACGCGGCAGCCGGCGACGGTGCCCACGCTGGAGATCTTGTAGACCTGACGGACCTGGGCTTCGCCCAGGGCGACCTCGCGGATCTTGGGCGCCAGCATGCCCTTCATGGCGTCGGACACATCATTGATGGCGTCGTAGATCACGCGGTACATCCGCATCTCCACGCCGGTCTGCTCGGCTTCCGCCTTGGCGATGGCGTCCGGACGGACGTTGAAGCCGATGATGATGGCGTTGGAGGCGTCCGCCAGCGAAACGTCGGATTTGGAGATGGCGCCGACGCCCGCGTGGATGACGCGGACGCGGACCTCGTCGTTGGAGATCTTTTCAAGGCTCTGCTTGACGGCCTCGGCGGAGCCCTGCACGTCGGCCTTGACGACGATGGGCAGTTCCTTCATATCGTTGGCGGCCATCTGGTCGAACAGGTTATCCAGCGTGACCTTGGTGTAAGCGGCGAACTGGCGCTCCTTGGCCTCGGTGGTACGCTTGTCGGCCAGTTCGCGGGCCAGCTTCTCGTCCTCGACGGCCTCGAACAGTTCGCCCGCCTCGGGCACTTCGGTCAGGCCGGTGATCTCCACAGGCGTGGAAGGTCCGGCCTCGGTGATCTCACGGCCTTTATCGTCGCGCATGGTGCGCACGCGGCCCACGGCGGTGCCCGCGATCAGGCAGTCGCCCTTATGCAGCGTGCCGTTCTGGACCAGCAGTGTGGCCACGGGGCCCTGGCCCTTGTCCAGACGGGCTTCCACAACGGCGCCCTTGCCGCGGCGGTTGGGGTTGGCTTTGAGTTCCATGACCTCGGCTTCCAGCACGATGCGCTCCAGCAGGTCCTGGATGCCCATGCCCGTCAGCGCGGACACCGGCAGGCAGGCCACTTCGCCGCCCCAGTCCTCGGGGACGATCTCGTACTGGGTGAGCTGCTCCTTGACGCGCTCGGGGTTGGCCGTCGGCTTATCCATCTTGTTGATGGCCACGATCAGCTTGACGCCCGCCGCCTTGGCGTGGTTGATGGATTCGATGGTCTGGGGCATGATGCCGTCGTCCGCGGCCACCACCAGTACGGCGATGTCGGTCATATTGGCGCCGCGGGCGCGCATGGCGGTGAACGCCTCGTGCCCCGGGGTATCCAGGAAGGTGATCACATCGCCGCTGCCGGTCGCAACCTGGTAGGCGCCGATGGCCTGGGTGATGCCGCCGGCCTCGCCCGCGGTCACGTTGGTCTTGCGGATGGCGTCGAGGATGGAGGTCTTGCCGTGGTCGACGTGGCCCATGACCACTACGACCGGCGGCCGGGCGACGAGATCGGCTTCGTTGTCCTCTTCCTGCACAAAGAGGCGCTCCTCGATGGAGACATGGACCTCATGCTCCACCTTGGCGTGGAACTCCTCGGCGATGAGGGCGGCGGTGTCGAAATCCACCACGTCGGAGACGGCGTGCATCTCGCCCATCTGCATGAACTTGGCCACAACCTTGGCCGCCGTCTGCTTCAGGCGGCTGGCCAGTTCGCCGACGGTGATCTCGTCAGGGATGGAGATCTTGAGCTGGGCGTTGCGGGCTTTTTCCAGCTGGATGCGCTGCAGGCGCTCGGCTTCGGTCTCGCGGCGGCGGCCGAACTGCTGGCCGCGGCGGTTGTTGCGGTTGTTGAATTTTTCCTTTTTGCCGGTGGGCGCCTTCTTGCGCTTGCCGGGCATGTTGCGGCTGTCGGCCAGGTCGTCGTAACGGGCGTTGAACTTATCCACGTTGACGTCCACCGTGCGGGTGTCCACCGACACCTGCGCCCGGTTGACCTGCACCTGCTCCGTGGCGGCCACCGGCTTCTTGATGCCGGTATTCGCCGCCAGTTCCTGCAGCGTAACGCGCTTCTCACTGCGCTTCTCCGCCGGTTTCTCAGGCTTGCGGCTGTCGCGCCGGGGCTCTTTCTTCGCTTCCTGTTTCCTGGGCTCCGCCTTTTTGGGTTCCGGCTTCTTTTCCTCGGCTTTCACGCCGCTGGCCAGGTAGGCGTCCAGGCTGGTCTCGGCATTTTCGCGGGTCAGCTTTTCCAGCAGGAAATCCAGTTCCCGCTCACCGAAGGTGCCGCCGGTCTTGTAAGTCTCGCCGGTGATGGGCGCGACGGTCTCGATCACTTTTTTGGCGGGCACGCCGAATTCCTTGGCAACATCCGCGATCTTGTATTTAAAATCCATAAACTGTGGTCCTCCTCTGCATCAGGTAAGATGTTTCACGCAAAGCTGCGCAAGGTTTTCATCCGTAATGCCGAACACGGCGGCGGGCTTGGGGGTAAGCATCACCAGGTCGGCGGAGGTCAGCGGCATCTGTTCACAGGCCACGACCCCCTCACAGGCGTTGCGCATATGGCTCACGGTACGTTCGCTGGCGTCTGCGGCAAGCAGCACCAGCGCCACCTTACCGCGCAGGGCATTTTCCTGCACACGGTCGTACCCGTACAGCAGCTTGCCGGCCTTGCGGCAAAGCCCCAGCGCCCCCAGCAGCGGATGCAGGTCATTCGCCATGGTCTGCCGCCTCCTTTGCCATTTGTTCTGCGCACTGGATCTCCTCCGTCAGACGGTCATAGATCTCCGCCGGGATGGGGACTTCAAACGTGCGCTCCAGGCGCTTTGCTTTGCGTGCCCGGGCCAGGCAGGCGGCCGAAGGGCACAGATAAGCCCCGCGCCCCGGCGCTTTGCCGCGCAGATCGATGCTGATCACGCCCTCCGGGCTGCGCACGACGCGGACCAGTTCCCGCTTGGGGCGCTGGGCATTGCAGCCCACGCACCGGCGCATCGGGATCTTTTTTTGCTTTTGCTGCTGCAAGTAGCCGACCTCTTTTCCAATAGGTTCCGGGCCGCGGCCCGGGCAGAGCTGCTCTGCGGGATTTACTCCTCGTCCTCCCCGTAATAGCCGGATTCCGGACGGATGTCGATATTATAGCCGGTCAGATGGGCGCACAGGCGGACGTTCTGCCCCTTGTTGCCGATGGCCAGGCTGAGCTGATGATCGGGCACCGTAACACGGCAGCTCTTGACCTCGCCGGGGAGCAGATCGACCTTGACCACCTTGGCCGGGGACAGCGCCGCCGAGATGAACTCGGTGACGTCCTCGCTCCAGCGGATGACGTCGATCTTCTCACCGCCCAGTTCCTGCACGATCTTCTCCACACGGGCGCCGCGGGCGCCGATGCAGGCGCCGACGGGGTCAACATCGGGATTCTTGCTCCAGACCGCCAGCTTGGTGCGGGCTCCCGCCTCGCGGGCGATGGCCTTGATCTCCACGGTACCGTCGTAGATCTCGGGCACTTCCAGTTCAAACATCCGCTTGACCAGGCCCGGATGGGTGCGGCTGATGGTCACACGGGGGCCGCGGTCGGTCGCCAGCACATCGACGACGTAGACCTGCACGGTCTCGCCCTCGCGGAAGGTCTCCCCGGGGACCTGCTCGTTGCGGGGCAGCACGGCGCTGCCGCCCTTGCCCAGATCCAGCACGATGTTGCCGCGTTCGGGGTCGATGGAGACCACCGTGGCGGTGATGAGTTCATGGGCGCGGGACTGCATCTCGCTGCACTGCAGGTTGCGCTCGCCTTCCCGCAGGCCCTGGCGGATCACATGCTTGGCCGTCTGCGCGGCGATGCGGCCGAATTCCTTGGTCTTGAGCTGGGTCACCATGCGCTGGCCGACTTTATAGCTCTTGCGGACCTTCTGCGCGTCCTCCAGGCTGACCTGGGTGTGGGGGTTTTCCACTTCCTCCACGATGTCGCGCAGCAGGCTGGCGCGGAAGGCACCGATCTCGGGATCGATATCGACCACCACGTTGTCATCCTCGACCTCGTAGTCTTTCTTCACCGCGATGACGATCGCGGCCTTGATCTTCTCGATCAGGTAGTCTTCCGGCAGGCCGCGCTCCTTTTCCAGTGCCGCCAGTGCTTCAAAGAATTCGTTGTTCGCAGTAGCCATTTTTACGGTTTCCTCCCAATATAGGTTTCAGTACACAGATACATTACGGGACCTCTCAGCCAAAAAGGTCTTCGTCATCGCACAGTTTGACATACCCCGCCGCTTTGAGCGGGAAGGTGTAGGGGGTCTGCCCTTCCAGCAGGGTGACGTTGCCCTCCCCGTCCAGGCCCTGCAGGATGCCGCTGACGTCGCGGCGGCCCGCTTCGTCGGGGCGGATCAGATGGGCCGCGCATTTCTGCCCGCGCAGGGCCTCGTAGTGTTCGGGGCGGGTCAGGCGGCGGCCCAGGCCGGGGCTGCCCACTTCCAGATAGTAACTCTGCTCGATGGGGTCCGCCTCGTCCAGCAGCGGGTCGATGGCGCGGGAGACCGCCTCGCAGGTATCGGTGTCCAGGGGTTCGTCCCGGTCCACCAGCACCCGCAGGAACCAGTCCGGCCCTTCTTTTTCAAAGCGGACGTCCCACAAACGCAGGCCCATCCCCTCGATGGTCGGGCGGACCAGCGTTTCCACTACTTTGGCCGCGCCGCCGCTGTTCTGCTGTTTTGCCATGCCATGCTCCTTATTCTGCCCTATCATAAAAAGAAAGCGGACCTTGGCGGCCCACTTTCCAATCAAACATCATCGAACAGTAGAAATATAGCACACTCTTTTCAAAAATGCAAGCCCCCGGGCGGAAAAATGCGCCGTGAACAGGCATTTTCGGCCTTTTTCGAGCGAAAAAAGCGCCCGGATGCTTGACTGGCGCGCGTTATCGTAATACAATATCATTAAACGATATCGTGTGTGAGGTGAGCCCCATGCCCCGGCAGCCGCTGGAAAATCTGACCGAATCCATGTTTTATGTGCTGATGGCGCTGACCCGCGGGGACGCCTGCGGCGCCGAGATCACGGCTTTTGCGGCCCAGGTCTCCGGCGGCGCGGTGCGTCTGGGGCCCGCCACCCTGTATACCCTGCTGGCCCGTTTTGAGGCCGAGGGCTTTTTGCGTGAGGCCGGGACGGTGGGCTGCAAGCGGTACTACCGCCTGACCGCCGCCGGGAAGGCCGCCTACGACGGCGAGCGGGCCCGGCTGCAGCGCTGCCTGGACGACGCCGCGCGGGCGGCCATCACCGCCCCGGCCAGCCTGACGAAAGGAGCCGAGCATGATGAAAACGAGCGAGAGACCGACCGTGCGCCGTCTGGTGCCCTGCCCGCCCTATGACGTGGAAGCCTGCGAAAGCTGGCTGGGGGACATGGCCGAACAGGGCTTGATGCTGGAACGGTGGGGCGGCTTTGAGGCGCGCTTCCGCCGGGAAACGCCCCGCCCGGTGCGCTACCGCCTGACCGCCGCCCGTCTGAAGGGCAATGTGCTGTTCATCCCGCCGGGCCGTCCCGACGCCGGGGAGGAAGCACTGTACGAGGAGGCGGGCTGGCACTTTGTCTGCCGCCAGAACGAGTTTTACATCTACGCCTGCGACGACCCCGCCGCGCCGGAACCGCACACCGACCCGGCGGTGCAGGCGCTGAGTCTGAAGATGGCCTGCCGGTCGGCGGTGTTTAGCTTCGTTTGCTGGGCCATCGTGATCGCCCTGCGGAGTTCCGAGTTGTTTTCCGGGGATGGTTTTCTGAATCTTGTGGAGCATCCGCTGACGGCGCTGGTCTTCGCTTTTTGTTATCTGTCGCTCATGCTGACTTCACTGCAAAATCTGTACTGCATTTTTTCCCTGCGCAGAAAGCTGAAACGCGGCCTGCCGCCCGACCATCACAAAAACTGGCGGTGGAGCGCGTCCCTGCACCGCTGTGCCAACGGGTTGTGGCGGTTGGCGCTTCCTTTTCTGATCGTACTCCTGTTCTGCGTGATCTTTCATCCCGACAGATCCGCTTATCTGCGCAACACAGAAGAGGAAAAAGCCGCCATGCCCTTCGCCACCATGGAGGATCTGGCCGAAGGCACTTTTGTGCCCTACGACGGAGACGGCGACGCTTTCTACAATTCCGTGGAGACGCGGCGCACCTTGCTGGCGCCCCGGATCATCGAGTTCCGGGAACGCGGCCGGATCGTGCAGGGGGACGATGTGCTGCTGGACACCTATATGACCGTGACCTATTACGACACCCTTCTTCCCCTGCTGGCGCGGCTTCTGGCCCCGGCCCTGCATGGACAAGAGGAACTTCTGGCCGATGTGCCGCTGACTGCACCGGAACTGCCCGGCATGGACGCCGTCTACTTCTACGGCAGCGAAAGCGGCGCTTTCTGGCAGTTGATCCTGGTACAAGATGACCGCGTGATGAGCGTACTGATGACCGCCATGCACGGCGAAAAAACTTTTTCGGAACTGATCCCGCGCATCGCCGCCGGTTTTGACCAAAGCTAATCCCCAGCAGAAACGCCCCGGACCGTGCAGCACGGTCCGGGGCGTGGGTGTTTTTGTGGGGTATATTGCCCTTTCTTTACAAAGAAAGGGCCAAAGAAATTCTATCCCATCGCCCTGCGGGCGATGTCATGCAGTCAAAACGCCCATTCGCCGTCGGTGAAGATCGTGACCTCGCGGCCGTCTTTGGTCATGCCGGTGATCTGGGTGTCGGGCGCGCCGATCATCACGTCCTCGTGGATGGCGGAATCGTTGAGGCCCTTATCCATCAGCTGGGCCCGGGTCATCGACGCACCGCCCCGGATGTTGGTGGGGTAGCCCGCGCCGAAGGCGATATGGCAGGCCGCGTTTTCGTCGAACAGCGTGTTGTAGAACAATACGCCGCTGCGGTTGATGGGGCTGGACGCCGGGACCAGCGCCACCTCGCCGATGCGGCAGGCGTTCTCGTCGGTGGCGAGCAGTTCCGCCAGCAGGGCGGCGTTCTTCTCGGCCCCGTGCTCCACCACCTTGCCGTCCTGGAAGGTCACATGCCAGCCCTCGATCAGCTGTCCGTTGTAGACATAAGGCTTGGTGCCGTAGACGGTACCTTCCACACGGCTGCGGTCCGGCGCGCAGAACACTTCCTCGGTGGGCACGTTGGCGATAAACTCGATGCCGCGCTCCGACTTGCTGGATGCGCCCTCCCAGGTAGCGTCCTGGGCCAGCCCCACCTTCAAGTCGGTGCCGTTTCCGCTCGTGATGTGCACATAGTCCAGATCCCAGGCGTTGAGCCGGTCGCGGCGGGCCTTCGTTTTGGCCACGTGTTCTTTCCAGGCGCCGACCGGGTCGCCGGTGGAAACGCGGCAGACGTCAAAGATCACTTCCCACAGCTTTTCGACGGCTTCCTCCTGCGGCAGACCGGGGAACACCTTGGCCGCCCAGCCGGGGGCGGGCACCGCGACAACACACCACTGCACGCGGTCGTTCATGGTGTATTCCTGCCAGGGCTTCATGACGGTGCGGCGCGCCAGGTTCACACGGTTGACCTTGCCCGCGTCCAACCCGGCCAGGGCTTCGGGGTCCTCGGCATGGATGGCCAGGGTGCAGCAGCCGTCGGGGTCCTCGGCATAGTCGAGATAACTGCGCAGTTCGTAGGGTTTCACGTCGGTCAGGTCCGCTTCCTGCGCCAGTTCCATGTTCAGACGGGTCAGGCGGTCGTCCTCCCAGCGGACGACGACCCGCTTGGCCCCGGCTTCATACCCGGCGCGCACACAGGCGTAGGCAAACTCCGGCATGGTGACCGGGCAGCGCACGATGAAATTCTGGCGGGGCTGCACGTTGACGCCCACCTTGACGACGAAATCCGCATACAGCTGCAGATACTGCTGGTTCATGATTTTGCTCTCCTTTTTCAATTCTTGATGGCCTTAGTATACACCATTCGCGCCCAAAAGTGTAGAGGCGCGCAAAAAAGCAGGCAGCCCTGCGGGGCCGCCTGCCTTTGCATCGGTAATTATTCCACCATCATATCGGCGGCTTTGTACAGGTCGCCGCAGCTCATGCAGACCACCAGATCGCCCTGCCCGGCGTTCTGTTTGACCCACTCGGCCGCGCCTTCCAACCCGTCGACCACCACGCTGCCCGGCAGCTTCGCCGCCAGCTGTTCCGAGCGCACACTGCCGTCGTCCGCCTCGCGGCCGCCCATCACCGGCAGCAGCACTACCTGGTCCGCCTGGGAGAGCACCTCTGCGAAGTCGTTCATCAGCATCTTGGTGCGGCTGTAGGTGAAGGGCTGATGCACCGCGATCACGCGCCGGTAGCCCAGGCTCCTGGCGGTTTTCAGCGTGGCGGCCATCTCGGTGGGGTGGTGGGCGTAATCGTCCACGATGACCGCACCGTTGCACTCGCCCTTGATCTCAAACCGGCGGCCCATGCCGCGGAAGGCCTCCGCCGCCCGTTCGGCATCCTCCGGCTTCAGGCCCAGGGGGCGCACGCAGCAGCACATGGCCAGGGCGTTGTAGATATTGTGGTACCCGGGCACGCTCAGCCGGATGTGGGCGAAGGGCTCGCCCAGTTCCAGCACATCGAACTCATAGAAGCCGGGCTTGTATTCCGCCACGTTGACGGCGCGGAAGTGGGCTTCCTCCCGGATGCCGAAACTGAGCACCGGGCGGTCGATCGAGTTCACCACGTCCACGGTGTTGCGGTCATCCATGTTGAATACCACCGTGCGGGAGAGCAGGGCGAACTTCTGGAACGCCAGCTTGAGCTGCCCCATGGTCCCGTAGTATTCCAGATGGTCGTTGTCGATGTTGAGGATAACGCCCACGGCGCAGGTCAGATGCAGGAAGGTCTCGTGGTATTCGCAGGCTTCGATGACGATGTTCTGGCCGCCCCCCGCCTTGCCGTAACCGCCGATCAGCGGCAGTTTGCCGCCAATGACCGCCGCCGGGTCACGCCCGGCCAGTTCCAGCATGGTGGCGATCATACCGCAGGCCGTGGTCTTGCCGTGGGTGCCGGCCACGCCCACGCTGCGCGGGTGCAGGCGGCTGACATAGCCCAGCAGGATGCTGCGCTCCACGGTCTTGATGCCGCGGGCGTTGGCGGCCTTGATCTCAGGGTTGTCGGGCTGGATGGCCGCGCTGTAAACGACCAGCTGGGCGTCCCCCACGTTGGCCGCGTCGTGCCCGATGGCGACCTGCACGCCCATAGCGCGCTCGGCCTCGGTATTTTTCGTTTCCTCCACGTCCGAACCGGTGATGGTATAGCCGCGGCTGCACAAGATCTGGATCAGCGGGTAGGTGCCGGAACCGCCGCAGCCGATAAAATGGATGGTCTTGACGCCGTCCAGCAGTTTCGGGTCGAACATGTTGAATGTGTATGCCATCGGTAGTCACCTCAAAAAAGATTCGTGCCCCTCACGGCACGGCCTGCCTGTCGTACGCTCTCTTGCAGGATCCGCCCTTCCCGCCGGGATACAGGCGCAGAAAATCCCCGGAGACCTGCGCGGCTGCGCAGGTTTGCCGGATGCTCCGGCCTTTTTCAGCGCCGGGAAAGCAGCGTGTTTTTATTTATGAAATCATTATAATATTTTTTTTGCACAAAATAAACACTTTTTCCAAATTTTTGGTATAATAGCAGAAAAGATTTCCACAATTCGGGTATTTTGACCAGTGGGAGGGGCAAAAGATGGCAAAATGGATCTGGGGATCGGACCCGCTGGCCGCCAGCCGGCTGGGGCGGGAGGAAGGCGTTTCTCCCCTCTCCGTCACTGAACTGGCCTGCCTGGGCATTCCGGCCCGCAAGATCCCCCGCGTGCAGGCGGAACTGGCCCGGCTGGCCGGTTCCTGCCGCTTACAGCGCGCCGCCCTGCTGGCGCTGGCGCGCCAGATCGCCCGGCAGTTGCGGTGAATTGCGGTTTTTCCTTGTGCACGCCCGCCGCCTATGCTATAATAGCCCTGTTGCGTCCGCGTTGTGCGGCGCGGTAATTTGCTTTGCGTGGCAGCCAGCCACGCGGAAGGAGTAGTAAAAGTGAAAAACAGTGAAAAGACGCTGGACATGATCGTCAACCTGTGCAAAAACCGCGGGTTCATCTATCCCGGCAGCGAGATCTACGGCGGCCTGGCCAACAGCTGGGACTACGGCCCCCTGGGCGTGGAGTTCAAGAACAACGTCAAAAAGGCATGGATGAAGAAGTTCGTGCAGGAGAGCCCCTACAACGTGGGGCTGGACGCCGCCATCCTGATGAACCCCCAGGTGTGGGTGACCACCGGGCATGTGGCCAGCTTCTCGGACCCGCTGCTGGACTGCCGCGCCTGCAAGAGCCGCCACCGCGCCGACAAGCTGATCGCCGACTGTGAGCAGGGCAAGGGCGTGGACGTGGACGCCATGACCTTTGACGAGATGGACGCTTTCATCGCCAGCCACGAGGAAGTGGTCTGCCCGGTCTGCGGCAAGCACGATTTCACCCCCATCCGCAAGTTCAACCTGATGTTCAAGACCGCCATCGGCGTCACTGAGGATTCCTCCTCCACCTGCTACCTGCGGCCGGAGACCGCCCAGGGCATCTTTGTGAACTTCGCCAACATCCAGCGCACCACCCGCCGCAAGCTGCCCTTCGGCGTCTGCCAGGTGGGCAAGGCGTTCCGCAACGAGATCACCCCCGGCAACTTCACCTTCCGCACCCGTGAGTTCGAGCAGATGGAGTGCGAGTTTTTTTGCAAACCCGGCACCGACCTGGAATGGTTCGCCTATTGGAAGGACACCTGCAAGAACTGGCTGCTGAGCCTGGGCATCAAGGAAGAGAACCTGCGCCTGCGCGACCATGAGGCCGCCGAACTGGCTTTCTACTCCCGCGCCACCACCGACATCGAGTACGCTTTCCCCTTCACCGACTGGGGCGAGCTGTGGGGCATCGCCGACCGCACCGACTACGACCTGGGCCGCCATCAGGAGGCTTCCGGCAAGAGCCTGGAATACTTCGATCCCGAGACCAACGAGCACTACATCCCCTACGTCATCGAGCCGTCCCTGGGCTGCGACCGCGTGGCGCTGGCCTTCCTGTGCGAAGCCTACGACGAGGAGCATCTGGTGGACGCCAAAGGCAAGGAGGACGTGCGCACCGTGCTGCGCCTGCACCCCTTCCTGGCCCCCTTCAAGTGCGCGGTGCTGCCGCTTTCCAAGAAGCTGTCCGGCAAGGCCATGGAGATCCGCAACGAACTGGCCAAAGATTTCATGGTGGACTTTGACGACGCCGGTTCCATCGGCAAGCGCTACCGCCGCCAGGACGAGATCGGCACGCCGCTGTGCATCACGGTGGACTTCCAGACCGTGGGCGACGACAAGACCGAGGCCGACAACTGCGTGACCGTCCGCGACCGCGACACCATGGAGCAGATCCGCCTGCCCATCGCTGAGCTGAAGGACTACATCGCCAAAAAGATCGCGTTCTGATCTTACTTTTCCCGCAATGACGGCCGGCCCCTCCGGGCAAAACCCGGAGGGGCCGGTTTTTTGTGCCGCCTCAAAAATTCGAGCCGTCGCTGCGGATGTTCTGGCTTTCCAGCCCCATCGAAACGCCCAGCGCTTCGTCCACCCGGCGCATATCGTCGGGCGGGATGCGGCCCGCGCGCTCCCGCAGGCGGCGTTTGTCCAGCGTGCGGATCTGCTCGGTGAGCACGATGCTGTCCTTGCTCAGACCGCAGCGGTCTGCGCGCACGCTGATGTGGGTGGGCAGGCGGTTTTTGTCCTGGCGGCTGGTGATGGCCGCCGCGATGACAGTCGGGCTGTGCCGGTTCCCGATCTCATTCTGGATGATAAGTACCGGCCGGATACCGCCCTGCTCCGATCCCACCACCGGGCTCAGGTCGGCGTAAAATACTTCGCCTCTGTGCACTTCCATAACAAAGACCTCCTCTCGTCTTCTACTTTTAGTATAAGCGGGAGGAGGCCGTTTTAATCACGGGGAGCCAGCCGGGCGGCCAGGGCGTCCCCTTTTTGGCAGAGAGCGCGGAACCAGCGGCTGTTTTCCAGCGGGCGCATGACCAGCGCCGTGCGCGCCGAGTCGATGAGCGCCCCGGCGGCAAAGACCGCCGCCACCACGAACAGCGCGTAGGGCACCGAGCCCCGGTGCGCCTGGGCCTGGAACACGCCGTTCCACAAAAAGTCCCGGAACGCCGGGACCTGGTGCAGAATATAGACGCCCAGGGTGGTGCCCGCCAGGGCGTTGATCCACCGGCGGCAGCCCAGATCCAGCCCCTGGAACAGGAAGAAGAGCGCCAGCGCCGCCAGCAGGTTGGGCAGCGCCCCCAGCCCGGTACGGTAGTAGGCGACGTACTGGAACGCCTTGCTGCCGGTAAGGCCCTGCCACTCCAGCCAGGCCCGCGCCGCCGTGTTCAGCAGCGGCAGGCCCAGCCCCAGCGCCAGCGCCGCAGCGCGGCGGCGCAGCAGCACAGAAAGGCGGTTGTCGGGGTAACGGCGCAGATAGGCCACCAGCAGGTATTCATACAAAAACATCCAGACCAGGTCGCTGACCGCACCGTCCTCGGCAAAAAGGGTAGGGTACGCGATCAGCGGCAGGGCCAGCGCCAGCAGCAATCCGCGGTGGGCGCCGCGGGGCAGGCCGTGGAGGATGCGCGCCAGCAGCGGCATACAGACCAGCAAAATCAGATAGTCCGAGATGAACCACAGCTGCCGGGTGGAGGCCGGGAACAGCGCCCAGCGCAGCGTCCCGAAGGAGACGTCCAGCCCCCCCAGCGCGCAGAGCACCGTGACCGGCACGGTGTACAGCCACAGCGAAAACCACAGCGAAAGCGGGCGGCGGGTGCGGAAAGGCTGTTCACACAGGAACCAGCAGCCGATGCAGACAAAGACGCTGCAGGCGATGCGCGAACCGCACCCGATCAGGCTGAACGCGAAGGAGGACGGCAGGGTGCTGTAATCCGCAATGCCGCCCTGGCCGGTCAGGTGGTCCCCGATGATAAGCAGCATGCACAGGATGCGCAGCAGTTCCAGATTGCTGGCCCGCGTTGTTTTGGCGGACATGGTTCACTCCCCTTTTGGCCGGCGGCTTTCCAGCAGTACGATCGCTTCAGCCAGCCCTTTTTCATGGGTCAGGCTGACGTGTACCGTCAGCCCGCGCTGTTCGGCCCAGGCCGCGGCCCGGCCCCCCAGCGCAAAATAGGGCGCGCCGTTCGGCGCCCGCAGCAGGGCCAGGTCCGTCAGGGCAAAACCGCCCAGCCCCGTCCCCGCCGCTTTGAGAAAGGCTTCTTTGGCGGCAAAGTTGGCGGCAGCCGTCTCGCAGCGGCGGCTGCCGGAAAGCCCGCCCAGCAGTTCCTGTTCCGCCGGAGCGAACACATGGTCGCAGAACGCCTGCCGCTGCAGGCATTTTTCCATCCGCTGCGCTTCACACAGGTCGATGCCGACGCCCTGGATCATACCTGCACCACGTAGTCCGGCTTGCGCGGTGCGGCCGCCTTGACGCCGCCCGGCGCCGGGTAGCCGAGGATGCAGTTGCCCACGCCGCGGTAGCGTTCGGGGTCAAGGCCCCATTTGCGCAGGAGTTCCTTGCCTTCCCGCGTGTCGAACACTTCCCGGGCACGGTTGATCCAGCAGGAGCCCAGGCCGATGCTCGACGCCGCCAGCAGCAGATTGCCCAGCACCAGCGAACCGTCCTCCACCCAGGTGGGGATGGTATGGTCCGCCAGCACCACCAGCACGGCGGGCGCGCCGTAGAAGGGATCGCCGTCATGCCCCAGGACCGCGGCGTTCATTTGGGACAGACGGTCCCGCGTGGCTTTATCCTGCACGGCGACGATCACCGGGCTCTGACGGTTCATGGCCGTGGGGGCCCAGGTACCGGCTTCCAGCACAGCCTGCAGTTCCTCGGGCCGGATCTGTTCCGGCCGGTAGGCGCGGCAGCTGCGCCGCGCAGCGATGGCGGACAAAACTTCATTCTGAATCATCCTGGTTCAACCTCCTGTCAAGCAAAGCATAACGTGCCGCGGGGCAGCGGTCACGGGAAAGAACGGTCCAGTTCCCGGGCGGCGGCCAGCAGCGCCTCCCGGCGGTTGGGGATGCGTCCCTCCATCACGGCCCGCAGCAGCGCATGCAGCGCGTTCCCCACCGCAGGGCCGGAAAGTTCGCCGGCCTCCATCAGATCGGCGCCGTTGACTGCCAGCTGGCGGACCGTATAGCAGCCTTCTTTGGCCAGCACCGACATACGCGCTTCAAAAAACGAAACTTCCGCGCGGCGGCAGGCCACTTCCGCCGTGGGCGCATGGGCGTCCAGGTCGGCGTATTTCAGGGCGCACAGCCGCCGCAGGAACACCGGCCCGTAGCGGTTCAGGGCTTTGAGGATCGCCGTGTCCCCCACCGGCACCGGGGCGTCATGGATGGCGATCAGTCCCGCCGCCCCTTCCACCAGATAAACCGGCGCTTTGAGGCGGCGCAGGATGGCCCGTGCCATGACGGCTCCGCGCTGGTTATGGCCCTTGAAATGGGCGATGCCGTCGGGCCCCACCGTGCGGCACGGGGGCTTGGCGATGTCGTGCAGGAAGGTGGCCCAGCACAGCACCCGGGCCCCGCGGGTATCCTGCCCGCGCAGGTCCAGCGCCCCCACGGCGGCGGCCGTGTGCCGCCACACATCGTAGCAATGCCAGCGTCCGGGCTGACTGCATCCGATGCAGGCGGCGATCTCCGGCACAGCGCCCGCCAGGATCGCGCCGTAGCGGTCCAGCGCCGCCCCCGCACCGGGAGCCGCCAGCAGGCCGTCCAGTTCGGCATAGACACGCTCGGCGCTGACGGTCTGCAGTGTGTCCCGGGCAGCCAGCGCGGCAGCGGCCGTGGCCGGGTCCATCGCGAAATCCAGGCGCGCCGCAAAGCGGACCGCCCGCAGGATGCGCAGCGCGTCCTCCGCGAAACGGGCCGCCGGGTCGCCCACGCAGCGGATGATCCCCCCGGCCAGGTCGCGGCGGCCGCCGTGCAGGTCGATGACCCCTTCCCCGGGGGCGTAAGCCATGGCGTTGATGGTGAAGTCCCGCCGTGCCAGGTCCCCGGCCAGATCGCCCACGAAGCGGACGCTTTCGGGGTGGCGGTGGTCGCGGTAAGCGCCGTCCTGCCGGTAGGTAGTGATCTCGTAGGGTTTGCCGTGCAGGACCACCCCCACCGTGCCGTGCTTGGCCCCGGTCAGGATCAGCCGCCGGTCCGCGAACAGGGCGCGGGTCTGTTCCGGGCGGGCCGAGGTGCAGATATCCCAATCGCCGGGCGTGCGGCCCAGCAGGCTGTCCCGCACGCAGCCGCCCACCACATAGGCGCTGTGCCCCGCAGCCCGCAGCGTCTGCAGCAGCCACAGGGCGTCGTTCGGCAGCCGGATGTTTTCCCGCTTCATCTGCTTCCCCCCTTCGTCCGGCACAAGGCCGCGCTCACCCTTCGCGGTTCCACTCCTGCGTCAGATCCACCACGCAGGCCACGCTGCCCTCTTCCTCCTGCAAGGCTGCCACCTTGGCTTCGGCCTTTTCGGCATCGGTCATCCAGGTCAGGATGAAGAAATTTTCCGCCGGGACTTCGTAGTAGACCCAGGCGCCGTCGGCGCGCAGCAGATCCGGCAGATGATCCAGTTCCCCTTCCAGCAGGCCCTGGCCTTCCTCGCCGTAGATCATCTCGGGCCCCACCTGCAGCGAGTCGATGACCTTGATGCTGCTGTTGATGTAGGTGTCCCGGTCCACATGTTTGTCACTGTGTTCCCAGGCGCTGGCAAAAGCTTTGACCAGCAGTTCCCGGACTTCCAGTTTGTCGTCTCCCAACTGATACATTTGCGTTTTCCCTCTTTTATCATAAATGTAAGAACAGTATAGCACAAAACCGGGCCGTATGGTATGATTATTTGAAAAAAAGCCTTGACCTTCCAGTAGGTGCAGGGTGTACCATGAGGGCAGGAAAGGAGGGTCGGTCATGAATATCAAGCTCGCCTCGGAGCGCTCCGGCGTATCGAGCCGGAATATCCGCTACTATGAACAGGCCGGGCTGCTCCACCCGGACCGCGACCCCGAAAACGATTACCGCATCTACACCGAAGAGGATATCCGCACGCTGAAACTGATCCGCACACTGCGGATGCTGGACATGCCGCTGGAGGAGATCCGCGACGTGCTGGCCGGTTCCCTGCCGCTGCCGGAGGCCGCCGCCCGGCAGCAGGAACGGCTGCAGGCCCGGGCCCGGGAACTGGACAGCGCCATCCGTTTCTGCGGGGAACTGCGCCAGCGCAGCGTCACCGCCGCCGCGCTGGACGTGGACGCCTGCCTGACCCGCATCGCGGCGGACAACAGCAAGGGCTGGTTCAGCGGCTGGGCCGACGATTACCGCGCCATGGCCCGCGCGCAGCAGCGGCGGCACTTCACCTTCACGCCCGACGGCCCGGTGACCACCCCCGCCGAATTCACCGACGCCCTGTTCGCCTTTGCCAAAGAGCAGAAGCTGGAACTGGTGGTCACGCAGGAGGGCATGCAGCCCCATTTTACCATCGACGGCGTGGAGTACCGTGCCGCACGCGCCTACTACCCGGTGCGCGGAATTCCCACCGCCCGCATCCGCTGCACCCTCTGTGATCCCGATTTTGCGGAGGACGGCCTGCCCCCGGCCCGCCGCAAGCTGCTGGAACTGCTCCACTACAGCATGCCGGCGCTGTGCCTGGTGGCCGTGGGCCTGCTGTTCCTGATCCCCCGCGGCCTGCTGACCACCTGGTGGGGGATCGCGCTGCTCATTGCCTTTGCGGCCGCCGGGGTCAGCAGCAGTTGGTACAACCGCCGTTTCTTCTACAATGACAAGGACAACCAGCCGTTCCACGGCAAACGCCGCTGACGGACGCACAAAGCCCGTCCCGGGCCGACGGCCCGGGGCGGGCTTTCCTCTGCTTTTATCCATGTAAGAGCATCGCGTGCAGGTCGGCCACCGTACCGGCCAGCGCCACGGCCCCCGCCGCATGGAGTTCCGCGGCGCTGCCGTAGCCGTACAGCGCGCCGATGCAGGGCAGGCCGTTGCGGGCGGCCCCTTTGACGTCGTGCTCGCGGTCGCCCACCATCACGGTATGCCGCAGATCGGTGACGCCGGCAGTTTCCAATGCGTAGGCGATGACGTCGCCTTTGTCGGTACGCCGCTCGTCGATGGTCGCCCCGCAGATGGCGTCGAAATACCCTTCCAGCGAAAAATGCTCCATGATGCGCCGTGCAAAGACTTCGGGCTTGCTGGTGGCCATGACCACCCTGCGCCCCGCGCCTTTCAAAGCGGCCAGCAGGGCCGGGATGCCGGGGTAGACTTCGTTCTCGAAAATGCCTTTCGCGGGGTAGTATTCCCGGAAAGCCTCCACCGCCCGCCGGGTCCCGGCCTCGTCCAGATGCAGATACTCCTGAAAGGAGGCGGGCAGCGGCGGGCCGAGGAAGCGGCGCAGGACCGCTTCTTCCGGCAGGGGCAGTTCCAGTTTGCGGCAGGCATACCGCACCGAGTTGAGGATGCCGGGGGCGGAATCGGTAAGCGTGCCGTCCAGGTCGAACAGGATGGTCTGATACTGCTGCATGGCGCTCCCTCAGTTGAATTTGAACAGTTTCTGAGCAATGCGGTAGCCGCCGATGCTGAGCTTGCAGCCCAGCCAGCCCGGCAGATTGCACCCCTGGGCCACCGAATGGCGGCACCGGCGGTAGAGCCGCTCGTCGTGGGCTTTGAGGTCGGCCCAGAGCCGGCGGCGCTTTTCCAGCGCCTCGCCGCTGCCGTCCAGCGCCAGGAAGATGCTGGAGATCGCCATCATCATCGAGAAATAGTTGAGCATATAGGCCCGCAGCTTTTCCTGTTCCGGCGGCAGCGCGAACACATCCACCGCGTCCATCATCAGCCGGGTGACCCGCAGCTGCTGGTCCACCCGCTTGATCATGTTTTTCTCGTTGACGCTCTGGTCCTCCCGCCCGATGAAGTAGCGGTAAAGGTCCAGGTTGAGATAGTAGATCGTGTTGACCTGGGGCAGCGGCTGGTAGACGAACAGGTTATCCACGTAGAAGGTATGTTTGGGCAGTTCCATGCCGCTGGCGCGCAGCACCTCGGTGCGGTAGATAACGCTGTGCATCAGGATGTTTTTGTTGGGCGGGAACTTGCCGATCTCGCCCCAGTGGAACACGCGGTTTTCCAGCAGGATGCCGGTGTAGTCCACCACGTTGCGGGTATTGTCCGCCACATGCTCGTAAACATAGTTGGCCATCAGCAGGTCGATCCGCCCCTCCCCTTCCGCATGGCTGCGCAGCACGTCCATGACTTTGGGCAGGGCTTCGGTGTCCAGCCAGTCGTCCGAATCCACCACCTTGAAGAAAACGCCTGCGGCGTGGCGGACGCCCTGGTTGACGCCCTCGCCGTGGCCGCCGTTCTCCTGATGGATGACCCGCACAATGCCGGGGTACTTTTCTGCGTAGGCATCGGCGATCCTGCCGGTGTCGTCGGTGGAGCCGTCGTCCACCAGGATGATCTCCGCCTCCGGCCCCGCGGGCAGCAGCGTTTCGATGCAGCGGTCCATGTAGGCGGCGGAGTTATAGCAGGGCACAGTAAAAGTGATCAGTTTCATGAGGATACTCCTTCTGGCAGGGCGGCGCGGCACGCCGCCTGATTACAGATATAGAATACCCTGTTTTGCGCAAAAATACAAGACGCAAAATGTCCCGTGCCGATGCGGGCGCGCATCGGCACGGGACATGCTTACCGGGGATGATGGGTCTTAAAACAGATCTGTGCGGTTATAACTGTGCACACCGGACGGGATCACGTCGTTGTACACTTCCTCCGGCAGCCCGTACGGACGTTCCGGGTCCAGGAAACCATGCATCCATTCGGCCAAAGTATGCAGCTTCAACATGCAGCCCATCTCCTTTCTGTTTTCTGATTCTATTATATGCGATAGCCGTCCTTTTCGCAAGGTCAATTTTGTACAAAATATAAAAAGTTATTTGTATATTTTCCACTATTTCGGCATATTGTACATATTTGCCTTGCATTTGTACGCGTCAGGCGGACAGTTCCTCCCATGCTTCCTGCATGGTGTCCGCCGAAAAAAGGAACTCCCCCTGCTCCGAATAGACTTCGACGTGGCCGCCGACATACTTGAACTGCTGGGTCATGGTAGGTACCGCCTTTCTCTTTTTTCTGTTACCATGATACCGCATCATCAGTCCCAAAATTTGTACTTTCACGCCGCGGACCGGCGCTTCATGTCCGATAAACGGGACGCACAGTAAACCGCCGCGCCACCCGCAGCACCAGGATGACCCAGCCGCACAGCAAAAACCAGTACAGGCAGTAGCGCGGGCAGACCAGCCCTGCCAGGTTGCCCCATTCGGCGCTGTAATCCCACACGGCGATGTGCAGCACCTCCCGGCAGGCCAGGCCGATGCACACTTCCAGCCCGCTTACGGCGGCAGCCCCCGCCCCCGCCGCCAGCGGCAGGCAGACCGGGCGGACGGCCAGCGCCTGCAGCACGCACAGGCAGATCCCGCCCGCCAAAAACATCGTCCAGTGGCTGGCGCCGCGCCAGGCCAGTTCAATGGCCAGGTACCCGCCCCCGCCCAGCAGAAACAGCATCGCCCGTTCCAACATACAAAAACCCTCCCCGTCATACTGGCCTTAGTATGCACGGGGAGGGCTTTCTGTAACCAAATCGTAATGAATTATTTGGACAATTTTTTCAAAAGAGCGCTGCGGGTATCCCACAGTTTCTGGCTCAGGTCCACGTAATAGCGGTGGGGGTTCTCAAACCGCTTGACTTCGTCCCACAGGGTGTTGACCTGGGCCTTGCAGAATTTCTTGATGTCGTCCAGGCCGGGGCTGGTGTACACGCGCTTGCCGTGGTCGTAGAGGAGGGTGGACAGGCAGCGTGCCGTACAGTTGACGTAGGTGCGTTCTTTCCAGGTTTCGATGGGGTCGAACAGCGTGATGCCGTGGCGGGTCTCCACCTGTTCGTCGGCCAGCGTGACCAGGTCGGCCATGGCCTTGCCGTCCTCGTCGTAGATACGCCATACTTTTTTAAGGCCCGGGATCGTCATTTTTTCCGCCGACTCCGACAGTTTCATCTTGGGCGTATAGCTGCCGTCCTCCTCCTTGACGGCGGCCAGCTTGTACACCCCGCCGAACACCGGGTCGCTCTTGGCGGTGATCATGTTTTCACCGATGCCGAAGCTGTCCACCCGGGCGCCCTGCAGGATCAGGTCGCGCACAATGTACTCATCCAGGCTGTTGGAAGCGCAGATGGGGCAGTCGGGATAACCCGCGGCGTCCAGCATCTTGCGCGCTTTTTTCGAGAGGTAGGCGATGTCGCCCGAGTCGATGCGGATGCCCTTGGGCCGCTTGCCCATGGGCTTGAGCACCTCGTCGAACACCCTGATGGCGTCCGGCACGCCGTGCCGCAGCACGTTGTAGGTGTCCACCAACAGCACACAGGCGTCAGGGTACAGTTCTGCGTACGTCTTGAAAGCGTCGTATTCGCTGGGGAACATCTGCACCCAGCTGTGGGCCATGGTGCCCGAGGCGGGGATGCCGAAATCCCGGGCGGCCATCACGCAGGAGGTGGACCCGCAGCCGCCGATGTAGGCTGCGCGGGCGCCGAAGTAGGCGGCATCATACCCCTGGGCGCGGCGGGCGCCGAACTCCATGACCGGCCGGCCCGCAGCGGCCCGCACGATGCGGTTGGCCTTGGTGGCGATAAGGCACTGGTGGTTGAAAGTGACCAGCAGCAGGGTCTCCAGCAGCTGGCACTCGATGGATGGGCCTTCCACCGTGACGATGGGCTCCTGGGGGAAGATCGGCATGCCTTCCTCAATGGCCCAGATGGTGCAGTGCAGCCGGAAGTGCGCCAGATAGTCCAGGAACGCCTCGTGGAAGATGCCGGTGGAACGCAGGTAGTCGATATCCTCCCCCGTGAATTCCAGATGGTCCACCGCGTCCATGAATTGCTGCAGTCCGGCCATGATGGCGTAGCCGCCGCCGTCCGGGACACGCCGGAAAAACATATCAAAGACGGCGGTCTTGTCCTGGTAGCCCTCGTGGAAATACCCGGCCGACATCGTCAGTTCGTAGAAATCCGTCATCATCGTCAGGTTGCGCTTCACGTCCAGCATGGTCGTTCCTCCCTGTTATTTATTCTCGCTTTCGCGGCTCCATACGCCCAGAATCGACAGCACCCAAATAAAGGCGTAGACCGCCGCCACCGCCATCGTCAGCATGATGACGACCTTGAAATAGGTGCTGGAGAAAAATTCCCCGATGCGGGAGATGGTGTACAGCACCTGGTTGCGGGAAACGTCGCTGCCCGCGATCAGATCCACCGTGCCGATGGTCTGCCCCTGGATGGTCAGCGTAACGGTGCCCACCACGTCCCCCTGATGGATGGGCGCGGTCAGGGAATCCGGCAGATCGAAGCTCTGTTCTGTCAGGGCAGCGCCGCCCTCCCGGGGCAGCAGGGTCATCATGTCGTCGGCGGGATAAAGCATGATGGTGTCGGTCTGGGTGGAATAGCGGATGCGGCTTTCGGTGATGGGCTGGGTGGTATCCAGCGCCGGGGACACGGTGTAGGTGGCAAAGACCCAGTCCATCAGCGTGGCGGTCTCCCGCAGGGCCGGACGGCCCCCCTCCTCATCCGCCGAGTTGGGGACGTTGAGCAGCACGCTGATATAGTTTTCGCCATCCTGGCTGTGCCAGCCCGCGAAGTTCTGCCACTCGCCCAGGCTGCCGGTCTTGCCGCCCTTGTTGTATTCCCGGTAGTAGCTGGTATTGCAGACCAGCTTGTTGGTGTTCTGGATGATATAAGTGCCCGCCGTGGGGTAATTTTCGTTGGTGCCCATATCGTAGCTGGGCGTCGCCATGACGGTGGCCACAATGTCGTAGGCGGTCAGGGCACGCAGGATCAGGTAAGCGTCCCGGGCCGTGGTCACGTTGCCTTCGTCCAGGCCGCAGGGATCGGTGAAGGTGGTGCCGGTGCAGCCGATGGCCGCCGCCTCGTCGTTCATCATGGCGACAAAGTTGTCGATGCTGCCGCCGCCCATGTAGTCGGCCACAATGTAGGCCGCCTCATTGGCGCTGGGCAGCAGCATGGCGTAGAGCAGGTTGCGCAGGGTCTGGGTATCGCCGCGGCGGATGTCTGCCGTGGAAGCGTTGGTGGTCTGCTCCCAGATCAGATCGTAGATATAGCTGGGCGCCGTGAGCGTGATGGTGTCCAGCTGATCCTGGTACTGCTCCAGCATGAGCAGGCAGGTCATCATCTTGGTCAGGCTGGCCGCCTGGAACTGGGTCTCGCTGTCCTTTTCATATACCACGATGTTGGTGTCCAGGTTCACAACGTAGGCCGCCGGGGCCGTCAGCGCCGGCGCGTCCTCCGCCAGCAGGCTGGTGGTTTCCCCTTCCGCAGCCACCGGCAGCGTCAGCAGCAGGCTGAGCAGAGCGGCGCACAGCAGAGCGCAGATCTTTTTCATAGGCATGGTGTCCCTCTGATGCAAGGTTGGTCTTGTGTTTAGTATAGCAAACTCTCCCCCGAAATAAAAGAGTGCGCTGTCAATTCATGGCCCCGGCGGTGGCGAACAGGCGTTCGACCTCGTCCGAGAGGGCCCGGTGCGCCGGGTCGGCCAGGTTGGGGTCCGCCGCCAGCAGGGTCCTGGCTTCCTCCTGGGCGACGCGCAGGGTGCGGGTATCCTGCACCAGATCCGCCACCCGCAGGGTGGGCAGGCCATGCTGGGCTTCCCCGAAGAAATCGCCGGGGCCCCGGGTCTCCAGGTCATATCTGGCCACCGCGAAGCCGTCCGCCGTATGGCACAGGAAACGCAGGCGCTCCCGCACCGCGTCGCTTTCGTGGTCCGAGATCAGGATGCAGCAGGAATCCGCCGCGCCGCGCCCCACGCGGCCCCGCAGCTGGTGCAGCGCCGACAGGCCGAAGCGTTCGGCGTTCTCAATGACCATCACGGTGGCGTTGGGCACATCGACCCCCACCTCGATGACGGTGGTGGAGACCAGCACGTCCAGTTCCCCCTCTTTGAACTGCCGCATGACCTCGTCCTTCTCTTTCGGCTTCATCTTGCCGTGCAGAAGGCCGATGCGGCGGCCCGGCAGCAGCGGGCAGGCCACCTCGGCGTAGTAGGTCTTGACCGCCTGCATCCCGGCATCCAGTTCGTTCTCCTCGATGGCCGGGCAGACGATGTACGCCTGATGCCCGGCGGCGATCTGCTTGTCGAGGAAACCGTACATATCCCGCCGCTTTTTGCCGGTGATGAACCAGGTCTTGATGGGTTTGCGGCCCGGCGGCAGTTCGTCCAGCACCGAAATATCCAGGTCGCCATACATCAGCAGGCCCAGGGTGCGCGGGATGGGGGTGGCGCTCATGACCAGCAGGTGCGGGCTTTGGGCCTTGCCTGCCAGCAGCCCGCGCTGCCGCACGCCGAAGCGGTGCTGTTCGTCCACGATGGCAAGCCCCAGGTTGCGGAACTGGACGGAATCGGTCAGCACCGCATGGGTCCCCACCACCAACCCGGCCCGACCGTCTGCGATGGCCGCCAGGGCGATCTTCTTTTCGCTGGCTTTCATGCCGCCCACCAGCAGCGTCACATTGACGCCGAAAGGCTCCAGCCTGTCCGCCAGATTGGCCGCATGCTGACGGGCCAGGATCTCGGTGGGGGCCAGCATGGCGCTCTGCCAGCCGTTCTGGGCGGCGAACCAGATAGCGGCCGCCGCCACCAGCGTTTTGCCGCTGCCCACGTCCCCCTGCAGCAGCCGGTTCATAGGCGTCCGGGCGCACAGGTCCTGCACGATCTCCCCGGTAGCGCGGCGCTGGGCCCCCGTGGGGGCATAGGGCAGGCTGCGCCAGAACGGTTCCAGGTCCAGCGGCCGCATGGGGGCGCTGGCAGCCCGGCGCCCGTGGCTGCGCAGCAGGAAGATGCCGATCTGCAGCAGGTACAGTTCCTCAAAAATCAGCCTGCGTCGGGCCGCCGCCAGGTCTGCATGATCCCGCGGCGCATGAACGGCGCGCACGGCCTGCGCCTTGGGGGGCATTTTATAGCGCGTCAGCAATTCCGGCGGCAGCGGGTCCTGGAGTTCGTCCACATAGGCCAGCGCCGCCCGGGCGCAGGCCGCCTGCCGGGCCGCGGGCAGGCCCTCGGTGCCGTGATAGACCGGCACAAAGGGGCTTTCGGCCACCTGAGCCTCGGTACGTACCAGCGGATGCAGCAGTTCCCGATGGGTCATATTGCCGCTGATGCGCCCCTCGAAGTAATAGGTCTGCCCGGTGATGAGTTTTTCCGCCGCGTAGGAGGCGTTGAACCAGGACAGCGCCAGCACGCCGGAATCATCCGCTGCCAGCACGCGGGTAAGCACCCGCCCGCCCTTGATGCGCCGGGGCGGTTCCTTCTGCAGCACCGTGGCCCTGACGCAGCAGTCCACATCGTAGGGTGCGCCCGCAATGGGATAAGGTTGGGTATAGTCGATGTATTTGCGGGGGTAGCACAGCAGCAGGTCCCGGATGGTTTGAATACCCAGTTTCTCAAACTTTTTGGCAAAGGCAGGCCCCACGCCCTTGAGATACTGGATGGAACTGTTCAGATCCGCCACGGTGCGCCCCTCCCTTCCGTTTGGAATATAGAAAAAGGCGAACTCGGAACTTCCCCAAATTCGCCTTTTTGCCGCGTTTTCCTTCCGGCTTACTCCACAGAAAGCATATAGTAGTAGACCGGCTGGCCGCCGTTGATGTGGCTGACCTCGATGTTGCCGCCGCACTTGGCGCGGACCATCTCGGTCGTGCGCTCGGCGTCCTCCTCGCTCACGTCACAGCCGGAGATCACCGTGATGAACTGGGTGTCCTTCCGGCGCATGGAGCGGGCCAGGCGGTAGGTCATTTTAACGATGTCGGTCCCGGTGGCCACGATCTTGCCGTTCTCCAGCGCCATGATCTCGCCCTGGCGGATGGTCTTGCCATCGAACTCGCTGTCGCGGGCCGCATACGTCACCAGGCCGGTACTGACATGGTCCGCCGCCTGCATCATGTTGACGGCGTTCTCGTCGGGTTTTGCCTCGGGGTCAAAATTCAGCATGGCCGTCATCCCCTGGGGGATCGTGCGGGTGGGCAGGACGATGACCTTGCGGTCGGCCAGCTTCTGGGCCTGCTCCGCGGCCATGATGATGTTCTTGTTGTTGGGCAGGACCAGCACCGTCTTGGCGGGCACGCTCTGGATCGCCGCCAGGATATCCTCGGTGGAGGGGTTCATGGTCTGGCCGCCGCTGACCACGGCATCCACGCCCAGGTCGGCAAAGACGCTCTTCAGGCCCTCGCCGGCAGCCACCGCCACAAAGCCGTATTCCCGCTCGGGGTCCACGGCGGCGTAGGTGAACTCACTGGCCTGCGCTTCTTCCGCCACAGCCTGCTTTTCCAGCCCCTTGCCCTGTTTCTGACGGGCCAGGAACTGCTCGTGCATATTCTCGATCTTGAAATCGGTCAGGTAGCCGTACTTGATGGCCTCCGACAGCATCATGCCGGGGTCCGAAGTATGCACATGGCAGTTGGCCACGTCGTCGTCCTCGATGACCACCACGGAATCGCCGTTGGATTCCAGGAAGGCGCGCAGGCGCGTCACGCTGGCGTCGGGGTTCTTGTGCAGCAGGAACTGGGTGCAGTACCCGTTCTTGATGTCCTCCACTTTCATCAGATCGTCGGTGAAAACGCCCTTGCCCGCAGCCTCGCTGGAGACCTTGGGTTTGGCGGCCACCTCGGCGCCGGCGATGATCTCGCCGCCGTCAAAGACCTGCTTCATGCCCTCAAACACCACCAGGATGCCCTGGCCGCCCGCATCCACGACGCCGGCCTTTTTCAGCACCGGCAGCAGGTTGGGGGTGTCGGCCAGGGCCTCCTGCGCGGCGGCCATCATGGCGTCCCACATGGCGGGGACTTCCATCTCGGTGCACTGGGCGGCCTTCTCGGCAGCCAGGCGGGTCACCGTGAGGATGGTGCCCTCCGTAGGCTTCATGACCGCCTTATAAGCGGCATCCACGCCCATCTGCAGGGCGTTGGCCAGGTCGGCGGCATCGGCTTCGGTCTTGCCTTTCAGCGCCTTGGAAAAGCCGCGGAACAGCAGGCTGGTGATAACGCCGGAATTGCCGCGCGCGCCGCGCAGCATTGCGGAAGCCGCCGTCTTGCTGGCTTCCGCCACCGTGCAGGTGTCGGGCAGGGCTTCCAGTTCCCGGCGGGCCGCGCCGACGGTCATGCTCATATTGGTGCCGGTATCTCCGTCGGGGACCGGGAAAACGTTCAGCTCATCCACGCGGGTGCGCTGGTTGGCAATATTGTTGGCGCCGGAAAGGATGGCGTCACGCAGGGTCTGGCCAGTAATCATCGTATGTTACACCTCATGTCTTAGTCTGCCAAAATATCGTCCACATACACATCAATGCGCGCGACCCGGAGGCCCGTGGCATGCTCGACCTCGTCCTTTACGCGGTGGGTGATGCTTTGCGTGATCGTAGAGATATTGAGCCCATATCCCACTTTAATATGCAGCGCAATGACCAGACGCCCGCTCTCCTGCGTGACGGTCACGCCCTTGGGCGGCAGACTGCCGGTACGCAGGGCGCTGCGCACAATGCTTTCCGCCGGGGCCTGCCCCATGGCCGCAATGCCGTAGCACTGCTTGGCCGCCTGCTCTACCAGCCCGGAAAAATAATCGTTGGTCAAAGAGATATGTCCGTAAGGATTCACTTTGGTGATCATCTGCGATCCTCCTTTGTTGGGCTTAATCAGGTTTATTATACACCATTTTTTCCCGTTTGAACAGTCTTTTGCAATAAAAATCTGGCAGACTGTTTTTTAACATTCCATTCACAAAGTTTACAAGGCGAACGTATATACTGAATATAGAGCCCACTGCCTAAAGGAGTGTACCGATCCATGAACCTGTTGTTCTTTTTGACACCCAAGCAAGACGTACTGTATATCTACGAGGATTTCACCCTGCGCCAGACGCTGGAAAAATGGGCCAACCATCGGCTTGCCACCATCCCGGTGCTCAAGCGCAACGGCGAATATGTAGGCACCATCACCGAGGGGGATATCCTCTGGGGGATGAAAAACCTGCACGGCCTGGACCTGGAAGCCAGCGAGGACGTGCCCATCGCCAGCTTCCCGCGGCGGCGCGACTACAAAGCGGTCACCGTGACCACCGACATGCCCACCCTGCTGCGGGCGGCCATCGACCAGAACTTCGTGCCGGTGGTGGATGACCGCAACGTGTTCATCGGCATGGTGCGCCGCACCGTGCTGCTGAAAGAGATGTACGGCAAATATACCGATGTTTTCCCCGAAAGCAGCAAGCCTCACCGGGGCCAGGGTTCCCGGCAGCGTTATGTATCCTCTTCCTCCTGAGTTTTCCTGCCCGGACCCGCCCGCGCAAAGAAAATGTGCAGCGCCCAGCGCGCTGCACATTTTCTTTGCACAAAAAGAGCCGCGCGGCTGTGCCGCGCGGCTCCTGCTGCAAGTGGGAAACGGATTACTTCAGCTCGACCTTGGCGCCGACTTCTTCCAGCTTCTTCTGGATCTCCTCGGCGTCGGCCTTGGAAGCCTGCTCCTTCAGCTTGGCCTCGGGAGTCTCGACCAGCTTCTTGGCTTCCATCAGGGAAGCGCCGGTCAGTTCCTTGACGGTCTTGATGACCTGCATCTTGTTGGCGCCGACGTCCTTCAGGATGACGTCGAACTCGGTCTTTTCCTCCTCAGCGGGAGCGGCAGCGCCGGCAGCGGCGGGAGCAGCAGCGGCCACAGCGGAAACGCCGAACTCCTCGCAGATGGTATCAACGAGCTCTTTGAGCTCCAGAACAGTCATAGTCTTGACAGACTCGACGATGGCAGTGATCTTCTCAGAAGCCATGGTAGTTACCTCCATTTGATTTTTGGTTTGTTATCCGGCGCACAGGATTTTTGAGCGCTGCGCCGGAACGCTCAGGCGGCCGGATCGCAGATCAGGCAGCCGTCTCGTCCTGCTTGTCGGCAACAGCCTGCAGGGCCACGGCCAGGCCGCCGATGATCCCGTTGAGGGAACCGGCCAGCATGGAGAGCAGGCCCTCGCGGTTGGGCATGGTGGACAGGCCCTTGATACCGGCCGCGTCCATGACCTGGCCGTCGCAGAAGCCGCCCTTGACGGTGAAGCGCTTGGACTTGTCGGCGTCGGCGAACTTGCACAGGATGCGGGCCGCAGCAGCCGGGTCCTCCGGGGAGAGCGCGATGGCGGTGTCACCCTTGAAGCAGTCGGTCAGGGCCTCGTACTGGGTGCCCTTGACGGCCAGGCGCAGCATGGTGTTCTTGACGACCATGTAGTGCACGCCGGCCTCACGCAGCTCCTTGCGCAGCTTGGTGTCGTCCGCCACGCTGATGCCGTTGTAGGCAACGACCACACCGGCCATAGAGGAAGTGATCTCCTCGTTCAGCGCTTTGACAAGAGCCTTCTTGGATTCCAGAATCTTTGCACTGGGCATTTACTTTTCACCTCGTTCCACTTACAGTTTTGGTAACGGTAAGCGGCTTTTCGTATAACAGAAAAGCCCCTTTCCCGTCGCCGGGAAAAGGGCTTGAAAGCACAGCTATCAAACGCACGTTTCTCGGCAGGTGGGTTTGCACCCTTATGCCTTACGGCACCTGCTGTCTTAAAAACAGCTTAATGATTATAGCACGCGAACGTGCGTTTGTCAAGCGTTTCCGCTTTCGTTTTGCCGGATCAGACGCCGTACTTGTTGGTGGCGACGCGGACGCCGGGGCCCATGGTGGTGGCCACGGTGGCGCTCTTGAAGTACTGGCCCTTAGCGGCGGCGGGCTTCGCCTTGGCGATGGCCTCCAGGACAGTGTCCAGGTTGGTCATGAGCTTCTCGGCGCCGAAAGAGGCTTTGCCGATGGGCACATGGATGATGTTCTGCTTGTCCAGACGGTACTCGATCTTACCGGCCTTGGCGTCGGTAACAGCCTTGCCCACGTCGGGGGTCACGGTGCCCGCCTTGGGGTTGGGCATCAGGCCGCGGGGGCCCAGGATCTTACCGAGACGGCCAACGCGGCCCATCATGTCGGGGGTGGTGACCAGCACGTCGAAGTCCAGGTAACCGCCCTGGATCTTGGCGATCAGATCGTCGTCGCCGACCTCCTGCGCACCGGCAGCCTCTGCGGCCTTGGCGGCGTCGCCCTTGGCGATGGCAACCACGCGGACGTCCTTGCCGGTGCCGTTGGGCAGGACCACAGCGCCGCGGACCTGCTGGTCGGCGTGGCGGCTGTCAACGCCCAGGCGGACATGCAGTTCGACGGTCTCATCGAACTTGGCGGTCGCGGTCTTGCAGCACAGCTCCAGGGCCTCGGCCGGGTCGTAAGTCTTGCTGCTCTCGATCAGCTTGGCAGCTTCGATATATTTCTTGCCGTGTTTCATTGCTTATTCCCCTCCTGTTCAACCCTCAACGGTAACGCCCATGCTGCGGGCGGTGCCCTTGATCATGCTGACAGCGGCCTCCAGCGTGGCAGCGTTCAGGTCGGGCATCTTGGTCTTGGCGATCTCCTCGGCCTGGGCCAGCGTGATGGAACCGACCTTGTTCTTGTTCGGCACGCCGGAAGCGGTGTCGATGCCGGCAGCCTTCTTGATCAGGACGGGCGCCGGGGGGGTCTTGGTAATGAAGCTGAAGGAACGGTCCGCGTACACCGTGATGACGACGGGGATGATCATGCCCATCTGGTTCTTGGTGCGCTCGTTGAATTCCTTGGTGAAGGACATGATGTTCACGCCCTTCTGGCCCAGAGCGGGGCCGACAGGGGGCGCCGGAGTCGCTTTGCCGGCGGGGATTTGCAGCTTGATGTAGCCAGTGATTTTCTGTGCCATAATACTTGCACCTCCAAATTTTGTGGTGAGTTGCGGCCTGCGGTGCAGACCTCCCACGGGTATGCGACGGCCGCATACCCTATAAAAACCGTACCCCGGGCCGGGGCCCGTTCGCGGTCTTTACCGGAAATTGCTTGCTTTGTCCCGAGCTGCGGCTCAGAACAGCTTGACCTGATGCAGCTCCAGTTCTGCGGGCAGCTCACGGCCAAACATGGTGATCTTGACGCGCACCTTGCGCGCGGGGATATCGATCTCCTCCACGGTGCCGACGGAACCTTCCATCGGGCCGGCGGTGATCTCGACGGTGTCGCCGACTTTGTAATCGACCTGCAGTTCCGCCTTGGTCTCCACGCCCATCTTGGCGACTTCCGCCTCGGTCAAGGGCTCCGGCTTGGATTCCGGGCCGACGAACCCGGTGCAGCCGCGCGTATTGCGCACGATGTACCAGGTATTGTCGTTCATGACCATCTTGACAAAGACGTAGCCGGGATAGAGTTTGCGCTGGACTTCCTTTTCGCCGGTCTTGTTGCCGGTCTTGTCCAGCACTTCCTCGATCACGGTCTCGGTGGGGACCTTGACGTCGCAGATCAGGTCCTGCAGACGGCGGTTCTCCACCATCGTCATCAGGTCCTGGGCGACCTTGTTCTCGTAGCCGGAATAGGTATGGACCACATACCAGTTTGCTTGTTCAGCCATAGGTCATTGCCTCCGCTCAAGCGTTCAGGCGCCGATCAGCAGCTGGATCGCGCCGCCGAAGATGAGGTCCAGCACGATGAGAACGATGGCAGCCGCCACGACCACCGCGATGACGGTGATGGTATTGGTCTTTACATCTTTCTTGCTGGGCCAGACGACCTTTTTCAGTTCGCTTTTCGTATCCTTGAAATACTTGGCGATGCCCTTGAAAAAGTTCTTGACCTTGCCAAAAAACGAGGTCTTTTTCTTTTTGTCGCTTTGAGCCTGGGCCGCGGTTTTCGCAGCTTTCTTGTCCGCCATCTCTAAGCTCCTATCCTCACTTGGTTTCGCGGTGAAGGGTATGCTTTTTGCAGAAACGGCAATACTTCTTCATCTCAAGACGGTCGGGAGAATTCTTCTTGTTCTTCTCCTTGTTGTAGTTGCGCTGCTTGCATTCGGTGCAAGCCAGGGTGATCTTGACAGTCATTGTTCGGCACCTCCATTATCGGTTAATAAGCCTCCCTCGGACTTGCGGGGCGCCCCGAAAAAAGGGCATAAAAAATAAACCCGCAAAAGAGGTGCTATCATCATAGCACAACCGCGGGTCGAAGTCAAGCGGAAATCAGGATTTTTTGCCGCGCGCGGCGCCGTTCAGCGCACAGGCCCCTGCAGGGGAATATCGATCTCCTGCTGGATGGCAAAGCTGTAGATGGTGAGCTTGGTCACCGGCACGTCCAGGCGCAGCGCAAAGGCATGGCGGTAGAGGCGCAGCTGGGCCCCGTACTCCTGCACATAATAGTCCGGGTCTTTGCTGGCGTCGGTCTTGTAGTCGCAGATCTCGGCATGGCCGTCAAAGACCAGCACCAGGTCGGCGATCCCCTGCACCAGCACCTCCTCCTCATGGTTCCCGGCTTCCGGCGCGACCTGCCGTGCCGGAAGGGCCGTGATAAAGGATTCTTCCCGCAGGATGCGCTTTGCCGCGCGGATGCGCCGCCAGACAGGGCTTGTGAAGAAGGGGCGTATCCGCTCCATATCCAGCTTATCCGCCAGGTCGGGGTCCAGCAGCTTCCGCTCCTTCTGGCGCCGCACTTCGGCGTCCAGGTCGGGCGCGTCCTCCCCGAAAGGCACGCTCTGCAAAAAGGCGTGGATGGCGGTGCCGCGCTCGGCCCCCGTCAGGCCGCCTTTCTGCAGGAAGGCCGGACGTTCCAGCGATACCGGCCGCGACGCGTGGGCCACGGCGCTGACGCTGACCTTGGCCGGGATCTTCTGCAGCGCGGCCCGGGGATCACGCCAGGCAAAGGAAGCCTGCAGCGCCCGGTACAGTTCCGGGTCGGGCGGTGCGTCCGCCGCGCCGCCGGCCGGGGGCGGGGCTTCCGGCGTTTGCAGCACGCGGACTGTCAGCGGCGTGCGGGTGGGGCGGTGATGGGGCAGCAGCGCCGCGCGCGCCCACAGTTCGTCGCTGTCGGGGTGCAGCAATACGGCGGTGAGCAGCCAGCCCGCCCAGCTGTTCATACCCTGCAGGGTGGCCGGGCCGGTGGCCTCGGCCTGGGCGCAGAGGGCCGGGGTCTTGAGGGCCTGCGCGGTCTTTTTGAGCGGGATCGTGATGAAGAGCGCGTCCTGGGCGCGGGTCAGCGCCACATAGAGCACCCGCATCTCCTCGCTGAGAGTCTCGGCACGGATGGCCTGGGCCAGCGCCGCATAGGGCAGCGTTTTGTAGCGTCTGGCGCTCTGCCCCGCCCGCAGCATGACCCCCACGCCCAGGCCGCTGTGGGTCAGCACCGGGCGGATGGCGTCGCTCTGGTTGAACTGGTGGGCCGTGTCGGCCACGAACACGATGGGAAATTCCAGCCCTTTGGAGCGGTGCACCGTCATGATGCTGACGCAGCCGGGGCGGGTCTGCCCGCCGCCGCTCTGGGCAAGGCCGCCGTTGGCCGCCGCGGAGTCCATGGCGCGCACCAGCGCCGAAAGCCCCCCGCGCCCTGCGTTGGAGGCCCAGTTCACGAAGGTCAGCAGATCCTCGCGGCAGCGCATACCGTCGGGCAGGGCCCCCACCGCGGCCAGATACCCGGTGCGGGCCAGCAGTTCTTCCAGCAGGCGGTCCACCGGCAGGGTACGGGCCAGACGGCGGTATTCGGCCAGCGCCTCGGTAAAGGGCGCAAAGCGCGGCTGGCCGCCGTAAAGCACCGCCCCGTACAGGCTGCCGCGGGGGCAGGCGTTGCGCAGGGCCACCAGATCGTCCGGCTTGCAGGCGAACAGCGGGCTGAGCAGCACCGCCGCCAGCGGCACGTCCTGCGCCGGGTTGTCCAGCACCCGCAGCAGGGCCGCAAAGGGCCGGATGTGGGGCGCGTCCAGCAGGTCGGCGGCGGTATCGGCAAAAACCGGGATGTCCCGGGCGCGCAGCGCTTCTTCATAGACGGGGAAGTTCACGCGGCCGCGCAGCAGGATGCAGAAATCCCCATACGCGCAGGGGCGGACGCCCTCCCTGCCGCGGACCGGGTAGCCTTCGGCCACCAGGGACGCGATGCGTCTGGCAATGGCCGCCGCATCCCCGGACGCATCGGCGCCGTCGATGACGTCCACTTCGCACAGGCCGGGGTAGGACGGGTCCGGCTTGCCCACCACCAGCCGCTGGCCCTCGCCGTACTCCACACCGCCCAGTTCCCGGGAGAAAAACACCGAGAACAGTTCGTTGATGCCCGCGATGACCCCGGGCGCACTGCGGAAATTGGCGTCCAGCGCCAGCGCGGCGGGCCGGGGCGCGGGCTGGGGGTAAGGCTGCCAGCGCTGCTGCTTTTCCAGAAAAACCGCCGGGTCTGCCTGACGGAAGCGGTAGATGCTCTGCTTGATATCCCCCACGAAAAAGAGGTTGTCGGCTTCGGGGGAGGCCAGCGCAAAATAGATGGCGTCCTGCAGGGCGTTGGTATCCTGGTATTCGTCCACCAGCACGGCGGCGTAACGCGCGCTGACCGTGCGGCACAGCGGCGTGCGGCTGCCGTCCGGCGCAATGAGCAGGTCGAGGGTCAGATGTTCAAAGTCGGCGTAGTCCAGCAGTTTTTCTTCCCGCTTGGCGGCAAAACAGGCGTCCGCAAAGCGGCGGGCCGCCCGCACCAGCGCCGCCACCAGCGGGGCCGCGCGGCGGCGGTCCTCCTCGTATTCCTGCGCCGTGCAGGGCAGCAGGTCCGCGCGCAGGCTCTCGAGCTGCTTTTTGGCCCGGGCGCGCAGTTCGCTGGCCGCCAGGGCCGAAGGGTTGCTGTCCTTACCGCCTTTGACGCGCCCCGCCCGCCGCCAGGCGCCGGCGGCTTCGTCCAGCGCGGCTACGGCCGCGTCCCAGTCCCCTGCTTCCAGCTTCTTGCACAACCAGGCCGCGCGGTCGGCGTCCTCCTGCAGCACCACTGTGTAGGCGGCGTCGGCGGCCTCGTCCCGGGCGGCCATGCGGGCGCCTGCTTCCAGCAGCGACTGCGCGCCGCGGGCGCGGGCCAGCGCGGCGTGGAGCAGTTCCTTGCCCCAGGGCGTTTCCTGCGGCGGCGCGCCGTTTTGCCACATGGCGGCAAACTCTTCCAGCGCCCGGTCCGGGTGGGGCAGCGAGCGGCTGAAATGGTACAGTTCCAGGATGGCCCGCCCCGCCGTCTGGTCGGTGCGGCCCCTGTCATACAGATCGGCAAAGGCGCGGAAATCCGGGTCGTCGTAGGCAGTCTCCAGCACTTCCGCCAGCGTCTCCTGCTCGATGCGGGCCAGGTCTGCTTCCTCCGCCGTCTCAAAGTCCGGCGGGACGTCCAGCGCGGCAAAATGCTGCTGCACAAAATGCAGGCAGAAAGCATCCACCGTGCCGATGGCCGCCCGCTGCAGGAGCAGCTGCTGGCGGCGCAGGCGCACATCCGCCGGATGGGCCCGCACTTCGGCCGCCAGACGGGTGGCGATGTCCGCCCGCAGCTTGGCCGCCGCCGCATTGGTGAAGGTCATGATGAGCAGGCTGTCGGCTTCCACCGGGTGCTCGGGGTCCGTGATGAGGCCCACCACCCGCTCCACCAGCACGCGGGTCTTGCCGGATCCGGCCGCCGCCGAGAGCAGCAGGCTGCCGCCCCGGGCGCCGATGGCCGCCGCCTGGGCCGGTGTGAATCGAATTTCAGGCGTATCCGCCATAGCGTTTCTCCTTTTTATTCCTCAAACGGATCGCCGGGTATGTCCACCGTCCGTTCGTTTTCCCCGTCCCGGTGCGCGCAGGCGATGCGGAAGTCGCAGTAGGCGCAGGGGCTGCGCCCGCCGCTGCACAGGGGCTTTGCGTCGAAACGGCCACCGTACACATCCCGCGACATCTGCACCAGCAGCCCGTCCAGGTGGTCGCGGATGCGCGCCAGCTTCTTCCCGTCGGCCAGACGGCTCTTGCCGTTGGTGACCTTGCCGGTCTTGGCGTTGAAATTCAGCGGCACAAACTCGCCGGTGCCTTTGGTATCCATGGCGCGGTACACGCTCTCCTCATCCAGCAGCAGACCGTTGAGGGGGTAGCGGTTTTCCTCCCCCTGTCCGGCCTGGGCGCGGGGCACGCTCTCGGGCGCCGGGTCCGCCAGCAGGTACTCCACCCCGGCGGCCGCGGCGCCGGGGAACAGCCCCCTGCCGTTGCGTTCCAGCGTAAACAGGTAGAGCAGCATCTGGCAGTCCAGGCCGCAGTAGACTTCCTTGAGCTGGAAGTCCTTGCCGCCGGTCTTGTAGTCCACCACCCGCAGGTAGGTGCGTTCGCCCAGGGGCATGGCGTCCACCCGGTCCACGGTGCCCACGATGCGGATGGTATGGCCGCAGCCGTCGTCCAGTTCCACCGGGTCCACCCGGGGCGCGCCGGGGTCGCCGCCGGGGCGGTCGTCGATGCGCAGTTCAAAGGCTACCGGCTGGAAGCCGGACTGGCGCAGGTCACGCTGGATGAACCCCAGCAGCCCCACCAGGTTGCGGCGGATGCGTTCGATCAGATACTGCATACGCGCCGTGATACCGGGCAGGTTGGCAGCCGCATATTCTTCCACCAGCCCATCCACCAGCGCCTGCAGCTGTTCCCCGGTCAGATCCCGGAAGGCGGCGCCGTGGCGTTTCAGGGCGTTTTCCAGCACCCAGTGGGTCAGCGTGCCGCTGATATTGGGGGCCAGTTCCGCTTTCTGACGCGGCGCGGCCCGCAGGATAAACTGCATGAAGTAGCCGAAGGGGCAGGTCTGGTATTTTTCAAAGCGGGTGGGGCTGACCCGCAGGCTGCGCCCCAGCAGCTTTTCCAGTTCCGCCGTGTCCTCCACCCCGGGCGGTTCGGTCTGCCAGACGCGGCGCACCGCCTCGTAGCCGGGGGCCGCCTGAGAAGTGCCTTCCAGCCGGTCCAGCGCCGCGCGCAGGGCCGCGCCCTCCCCTTCCCGCCCGGGCTGCTGGCTGACCACGCCGAGGATATCCAGCGCAGCCTCCGGCGTGGCTGCCAGCATCGCGGCGGAAGGTTCCGCAAAGGGCACCCGCAGCAGGCTGCGCACCGGGTTCAGCGCCGCGCTGGCGCGGGCGTCGTCCTGCGTGTGGGCCGCCCCCGGCCAGCTGAGCCATAAAAAGGACCGGGCGGCGGTGAGCGCTTTATAGAAGCAGACGCCTTCCCGCAGGACTTTGTTTTCAAAGCAGTCGGGCAGTTCGGCCCCCTGGGCCATCATGGCGTCCCGGTCGGCGTGGGTCAGCAGGCCCTGGTCGCCGGGGGTCTGGGGGAATTCCCCTTCCACCAGGCCCACCACGAATACCGCGTCGGTCTCCGGCAGGCGCATGCGTCCGGCGGTAGTCAGGATCACGCTGTCCAGGCTCTGGGGGATGTGCCCCATGTCGGTGGTGCGCAGCAGCAAGGTGAACAGTTCGGCGTACTCTGCGGGAGGCAGGGGTTCATCGCCCAGCAGCTGGGCCAGCTGGTTGAGCAGCCCCATGACCACGTTCCACTCCCGCAGCGCCTCGTCGGCTTCCGGCAGGCGTCCCTGTTCCCGCAGGGCGGCGGCCAGGGCGTCCAGCGCTTTTTCGGCCCCCAAGGACTGCAAAAACAGGTAGATCTGTTTGGTCAGCGCCGTGGCCCCGGCGTTCTTGACCCGGGGCAGGAACTTCTGCACCCGCTCCATCACAAAAGCGCGGGCAGCCTCGGCGTACTGCAGGGTGCGGCCATCCTCCTCCTGCTCCCGGTCGGCGTAGCCCGCGGCGCTGCGGGTAAAAGGCTCACGCCAGTCCGCAGCTTTCAGCGGCCAGGTGTAGGCGTAGTTTTCCAGCGCCGCCTGCTGGCGTTCCGGCAGGTCCACCAGCCCGGTCTTGAGCAGCCGCAGCACCGTGCGGCTGGAGACCCCTGTGCGCGCCAGGTCCAGCGCCGCATGGACCGCCCGCGCGGGGGCGGTGTTTTCCGGCGTGGTGGCCTCGTCGCAGAACAGCGGGATGCCCTGCAGGCGGAACTCATACCGCAGCGGGCCCAGATACTCCGCCATATTGCGGCAGACGACCGCCATCCGCCCGTAGGGCGTCCCGGCCCGGGCACGGGCGGCGATCTGTGCCGCCACCGCCTTGGCCTCCGCCTGGCGGCTGGCCGCGCCGTGGCAGACGATGGCCGGATGGTCCGGGTCCACCGTCACCTGGGGCGTATAAGTGGGGTCCGCCAGCAGCAGGTTGAGTTCCGCCAGCACCGGGGTCCCGGCATGGCGCGGATCATCGGTGAGGGTCTCAACCTGCACCGGCACGCCGGCCTGCGCCGCCATACGGCGCAGGCTGGCCGCCACCGCCTTGGCCCCGCTGAACAGGCCCATGCCGCCGTCCCGGTCCTGCATGCCGTCGCAGCACAGGCAGACCGTCACATCGGTGACCGGCAGCATGGCGGCCAGAAGCGCCCGTTTGGGGGCGTTGAAGGTATCGAACTCGTCAATGTACACCGCACGCCCGGCAAAGAACGCCGCGTCCAGATAGCGGGCCGCCAGCTGCTGGCGGTCGCCGGGGTCCATGGCGGTCTGCCCCAGCAGCGCTTCATACGCGCCGTAGATCAGCGAAAGTTCCTGCAGTTTGTCCCGGTCGGCGCCGGGGGCCAGCGCATACCCGGCCAGATCGCCGGGGGTGACGCCGGCGCTTTTCAGTTCCTCGATGGTCTGGGCCGCCCGCTCACAGAAGGCAGCGGAACGGCGCTGCCGGTTGTAGTAGACCACCCGGTCCATGAGGGAATCCACCGCCCGGCGCACCAGCAGCACCCGCCCGGCTTCGTCCAGCGTATGCACCGCCGCGCCGCCGTACCGGCGGAGCAGCGCTTCCGCCAGCGAGGTGAAGGAGTAACTCTCCACCCGGGCGGAGAGGGTATCCCCCAGGGTGCGGTAGAGCAGCCCTTCGGTGGAGGAGGTAAACTGCTCCGGCACGATCAGCAGGCTGTCCTCGCCCCGTTCGGCGCGGGCGCGCAGGTCCATGCGCATACGGCGGGATTTGCCGCTGCCCGAAGGGCCCAGGAGTAGATGCAGCATACAAAGACGTTCCTTTCTTCTCTGACAGAAAAAGAGGGAGCAGGCAAACCGGCGGTTTCCCCTTCCCTCTTGCATTCACCGCCCCAGCAGGGCGTCCAGCAGCGCCGAGCGCACCTCATACCGGCCAAAGACCAGGGCGTTCTCTGCCGCTGTGGGGTATTCGGCCGTGGCACCCGACACGCACAGCGCCGGATACAGCACGCAGAACCAGTTGCGCCCCTGCGCCGCGCCCAGTTCCACCCGCAGGGCCTGATAGGTCCCGCCGGGCAGGGTGAAACTGCCGTAGTCCCGCGGCGCGAACGCGCAGGCTTCCAGCCGGAGCACGGCCCGCTGGCCGCTGTGGGCGGCATGCAGGGCCGTATCGGCGGCGCGCTGCAGCACAGGCAGCGCCTGCTGCAAAGCCCGCACGGCCTGCTGCGGGGTCCGGGCCCCGGTCACGGAAGCAGGCAGCGCCTGCAAAATCGCGTCCCGCACCTGCAGTTTGAGCAGCTGGTCTTCCAGCGTATCGCTGTTGGCCAGCACATGCAGGCGGATGGTATCGGCGCGTACCTGCGCCGCCACCCGGGCACGGCCCGCCGCCCACAATGTAAGTACCACGCTGAGCAGGAATCCCAGGCCCACGCCCAATTCGAGTACGGTCCTTCTGGTGTTTTTCATCGCGCATCCTCCCTTTACTGCTTGTACAGGGAGTATGGCCCGCATACCGGCGCCGCAAACAGGCGCGGGGCAGAGAAAAACAGGGGGCGGGATCACAGAAAAACGGTGGCCGTCCCGGCCGGGGCGCACGTTGCTGCTTTTATGGGCCGTTCACGCTTTCAGGGGCCTGCGCACGGTGACGCGCGGGCCGCCGCGGGTAGGCCGGCACAGATAGACCTGCCGGCAGGACTGCTTGAGCGCCGCCAGCGCCGCCCGGGCCGGTCCTTCCCCGGCAAAGACGCCGAACACCGCCGCGCCGCTGCCCGTCATCTGGGCCGTCAGCGCGCCGTTTTCCCGCAAAACGGCGCAAAGGGCCGGGGTCTCCTTCGCGCCGGAACAGTACTCCAGCGCGTTGCCCGCGGCGGCGCAGACCGCCTGCAGATCCCCGGCGCGGACGGCCTGTTCCTGTGCTTCGCAGTCGGGATGGGCCGGGCTGCCCATGGTATCATACCGGGCGAAGGCTTCCGGGGTGGAGACCCCCACGCTGGGCATAGCCACCACAAAGCAGCAGTCCGGGCAGGGCGGCAGGGCTTTCATCAGGTCGCCCACGCCGCGCACCCGGCAGGTGCCCCCCAGCAGGGCAAAGGGCACGTCGGCCCCGATGCCCGCGCCGATGGCGCACAGTTCGCTCATCGAAAGGCGGGCGTCATACAGTTCGTTCAGCCCCACCAGCACGCCGGCGGCGTCGGCGCTGCCGCCCGCCATGCCGGCCCGCACCGGCACCCGTTTGTAGATCGTCATATCCACCCCTGCCAGCAGGCCGGTATAGTGGAAGAAGGCCAGCGCGGCCTTGACGGCGGTGTTCTTATCATTGGCGGGCACAAAGCTGCCCGGCAGCGTCAGGCGCAGGTCCATGCTGCGGCGCAGGGTGATCTTCTCATACAGGTCGATGGTCTGCATGACCATGTCCAGGTCGTGGTAGCCGTTGGGCAGCGTGCCCACCACGTCTAAAGAAAGGTTCAGCTTGGCCGGGGCCAGTACGGTGACAGACTTTTTTTGCATAAAAATCCCTTCTGTTTTGCCCGGGGGCGCGTTCTTACCCCTTATACCATCCGTGCTCCTGCAGGAAGGCGCGGATGCGGTGCATGGCGGTCTGCAGGTGGTCCACGCTGTAGGCGTAGCTGATGCGGGCGTAGCCTTCGCCCGAAGCGCCGAAGGCGTCGCCGGGGACGATGGCCACCTCTTTTTCCTGCAGCAGCCGCTCACAGAATTCCTGGCTGCTCAGCCCGCTGCACTGGATCGACGGGAACACATAGAAGGCGCCCCGGGGATCAAAGCAGGTCAGGCCCATCTCGTTGAGCGCCCTGACCACATAGCGGCGGCGGCGGTTGTACTCGTCGCGCATCATCTCGATCTGGTCGTCGCACTGGCGCAGCGCCGTGACGGCCGCATACTGGCTGGTGGTGGGGGCGCTCATGATGCAGCTCTGGTGGATCTTGGTCATCACCGAGATGATGGGTTCCGGCCCCGCCGCATATCCCAGCCGCCAGCCGGTCATGGCGTAGGACTTGGAGAACCCATTGACCACGATGGTCCGCTCGGCCATGCCGGGCAGCGCCGCAAAGGACACATGCCGGTCCAGGCCGTAGGTCAGTTCGGAATAGATCTCGTCCGAGAGGACCATCACCTTGGTGCCGCGCAGCACTTCCGCCAGCTTTTCAAGGTCCTGCTGGCTCATGACGGCGCCGGTGGGGTTGTTGGGGTAGGGCAGGATCAGCAGCTTGGTGCGGGGGGTGATGGCCGCCCGCAGCTGTGCGGCTGTCAGGCGGAACTCATCCTCGGCCCGGGTGGCGACGGGCACGGGCACGCCGCCGGTGAGCTGGGTGATCGGTTCATAGCAGACAAAGCAGGGTTCCGGGATGATGACCTCGTCCCCCGGCTGGACCAGCGCGCGGATGGCCAGGTCGATGGCTTCGCTGCCGCCCACCGTGACCAGGGTCTGTTCCGGCTCGTACTGCAGTTCAAAGCGGCGCGCCAGATAGCGGCAGATCTCGGCCCGCAGTTCCTTGAGCCCGGCGTTGGCCGTGTACTTGGTGCGGCCCTGTTCCAGACTGCGGATGCCCGCGTCGCGCACGCTCCACGGCGTTTTGAAGTCCGGCTCCCCCACGCCCAGGGAGATACAGTGGGGCATATCGGCCGCCAGGTCGAAAAATTTACGGATGCCGGACGGCCGCATTGCCTTGGCGGCAGGCGCCAACAGTTCGTCGTAGTTCATCACAGCATCGTCCACTCTCTTTCGTCGGTTTCCTCCGCCTGGTACAAGCGGCCCCCGCGTTTGTAGGCGCGCAGCACAAAGCTGGTAGCCGTGGAGATCACATCGTCCAGCGGGGACAGGCGCTTGGCCACGAACAGGGCGATCTCCTGGAAGCTGCGGCCCTTGATGATGACCTGCAGGTCGTAGCCGCCGCTCATCAGCAGCACGGTATCCACCTCGTCAAAATCGGCGATAGCCGCGCCGATATCGTCAAAGCCGCAGGATTTGTGCGGGGTGACCCGCAGTTCGATCACCGCTTCCACCAGGCTGACCCCGGCGCGTTCCCAGTCCACCAGCGTCTCGTATCCGCGGATATACCCCTTGGCCGCCGCCTCGTCCATCATGGCGGCGACTTCCTGCGGCGTCTTGTCCAGCATGGCGGCGATGTCCTCGATGGGCATACGGGCGTTCTTTTCCAAAATGCGAAGCAATTCTTCCATAGCGGCACACCTCTTTATGTAGAATAGTCTGATTATACCATACCTGCGGCGGGATTGCACCTGCTTTTTGCCCCGCTGCACAAAAAAGCCCCTGCCTGCGCGGCCGCGCAGGCGGGGTACTTTGTGCAAAAGCGGGGGTCAGCCCACCGTATCGTCCGCGGCGGCGTCGCTGCCGCCCTCCTCCGCAGAGGAGGCGTCTTCCGCCTGGGAGGTATCCTCCGACGTCGTTTCCTCGCTCTGCGATTCCGACGCCGCCGGTTCGTCCGGCGCCGGGGCGGTCGCCTCCGGCGTCTGCGTGCCGGAGGCCGTGCCGGTCATGGCCGAACTCAGCTGGCTTTCCACCATCGTCTGGGTATCCTGCGAGACGGCAGCCGTGGGCGTCGGGGTGGGCGTGGCTTCCACCTGCATCTCGCTTTCCTGCAGCGCCGTAAGATACCACTCCCGGTTCTCGCCCCGGGTAAAGACATAGTCCATATACTTGACGGGTTCCGTGGGCGCCGTGAGGGAAAGTTCGCCGCTCAGGCTGTTGCTGGCGGTCGGGATATAGCCCACCGTGACGCGGCGCTGGCCGCCGGAGGTGGAGATCCGCACCACTTCCGGCGTGTACTGGGCCACCGAACTGGTGACCGGCACAAGATAGCACTGCTTTTCCTCATTGTACTGGTAGACGAATTCGTCGGTGCTGAAGCTGCCGTCCGTGACCGTGTAATTCGGCCCCAGCAGGTTGGCGATATAGGTATCGATCTCCAGTTTGGGGATCATGGCCGAGCCGGTGTCCGGGTCGCGCTCATACTGGTCCAGGCTGCCGCCGCTGCTCTGGATCTCGTAGACGGTGCCCCAGATGGCCGCCTGCTTGAACACGCCCGGGTCCACCGCGCTGACATCCTCGAAGGGCAGCGGGTCCAGCATGACCATGCCGTACAGGCGGTCGGCGTATTCCTGGCGGCGGCCGGAATCATCCAGCGCGGAGCGGATGGCCCCCACCACCCAGCCGAAGACGGTGAACAGGCCGATCAGGGCCAGCAGCAGCGCTGCCGCACCCAGGATCTGCCGTGCCAGACGGCGGCTGTTGCGGATTTGTTCTTCTCTGTAATTTGCCATAATGGGTTATGGAACTCCTAAGCTAGAGGGGCGCAGCCCCCCGGTGTTCGCGGCGCAGATGCAGGTCACTTGTTTTTGTACATCTGCTCGTAATAGTTCTGGTAGTCGCCGCTGGTGACGTGCTCCATCCACTCGGGATGGGCCAGATACCAGTCGATGGTCAGGACGATGCCCTTCTCAAAAGGCGTTTCGGGGTACCAGCCCAGATCGTTCTTGATCTTGGTGGGGTCGATGCCGTAGCGGCGGTCGTGTCCCAGGCGGTCCGCCACATGGGTGATGAGTTCTTCGCTGATGCCTTCGTCCTGCAGGCGGTCATGCAGCTGGGCGATCACCGTCTTGACGATGAAGATGTTGGGCCGCTCGTTATGGCCGCCCACGTTGTAGACCTCGCCGTCCTTGCCGTCCGACGCCACCATGTCGATGGCCTTGCAGTGGTCCATGACGTAGAGCCAGTCGCGGATCTGCATGCCGTCGCCGTAGACCGGCAGCTTCTTGTGCTGCTTCGCGTTGTTGATGAGCAGCGGGATCAGTTTTTCGGGGAACTGGTACGGGCCGTAGTTGTTGGAGCAGCGGGTGATGTTCATCGGCATGCCGTAGGTATCATGGAAGGCTTTGACGAACATATCGGCGCTGGCCTTGCTGGCCGAGTAGGGGCTGTGGGGGCACAGGGGCGTGGTCTCCATAAAATAGCCTTCGGGGCCCAGGGCGCCGTAGACCTCATCGGTGGAGACCTGCAGGTACTTCTTGCCCTTCTTCCAGGTCTTGGCCCCGGCGTCGTACCAGGCGTCCTTGCAGCACTGCAGCAGGTTGACGGTACCCAGCACGTTGCTCTCCACAAAAATTTCGGGGTTCTTGATGCTGCGGTCCACGTGGCTCTCGGCCGCGAAGTTGATGACGTAGTCGGGGTCATACTTGGCGATCAGGTCGGCGACCAGCGCCTTGTCGCAGATGTCGCCCTGCACAAAGATATGGCGCGCGTCGCCCTCAATGTCCTTGAGGTTCTCCAGGTTGCCCGCGTACGTCAGCTTGTCCAGGTTGATGAGGCGGATCTCCGGGTATTTTTCCAGCATATAGTGGACGAAGTTGGAGCCGATAAAACCGGCGCAGCCGGTGACGAGATAGGTCTTCATGGTCGTTATTCTCCATTCCAGTTTGCAAAGAAATCCTTGAGGGCTTCGCGCCAGCCGCGCATTTCATCCCCCACGGTGCAGCGGAGCATTCGGTTTTCCAAAGCGCTCCATGCCGGACGGTTGGCGCTCTGCGGGTTGGCGGCGGCGTACTCGGCGCTGGTGCAGGGCACCACCTTGCAGGCCAGGCCCGCTTCCTCCATGATGGCAGCCGCGAACTCCGCCCAGCTGCAGATGCCGTTGCCTGTACAATGGTAGACGCCGTAGTCGTGGCTGACGCTCAGTTTCAGAATATGATAGGCCAGGTCCACCGCGTTGGTGGGGTTGCCCAGCTGGTCATTGACCACGTTGATCTGGTCGTGGGTCCTGCCCAGGCGGATCATGGTCTTGACGAAATTTTTGCCGTAGTAGCTGTAGAGCCAGGCCGTGCGCACGATGATGTGGCGGCGGCAGAAGTTGCGGACATACTGCTCACCCAGCAGTTTGGTCTGGCCGTAAGCCGAGATGGGCGCGGGCTGCGCGCATTCATCCAGCGGAACGCCGCCGTTGGGCGTGCCCGGGAACACATAGTCGGTGGAGATGTGGACCAGCCGGGCGTTGACCTTGTCGCAGGCCAGGGCCAGGTTGCGCGGGCCGATGGCATTGACCCGGAACGCCGCGTCGCGGGCCGTCTCACAGCCGTCCACGTTGGTGACCGCCGCGCAGTTGACCACCGTATCCGGCTGGTGGCGGCGGATATAGTTGATCGTGGCCTCCCGGTCGGTGATGTCCAGCTCGTCCACATCCACCGGGATGACGGTCGCCTTGCGCAGACGCTCCGGCAAGGGGCCCAGCACGCAGCCTTCTTCGGCCAGCTGCCGCTGGAGCTCGGTGCCAAGCTGGCCGCGGCACCCCGTAATCAAAATCTTCATCGCAATCCCTCTTCACTCTCAGTACAGCAGCTTGTCGTCCGCCACATTCTTCAGATGCATGCCGTAGGGCGATTTGCCGTAGCGCGCGGCGCTTTCCAGCAGCTTTTCCTTGCTGATCCAGCCGTATTTGTAGGCGATCTCCTCCGGGGCCGAGATCTTGATGCCCTGCCGCTGTTCGATGGTCTGCACAAAAGTCGCCGCTTCCACCAGCGAATCCATCGTGCCGGTATCCAGCCAGGCATAGCCACGTCCCAGCAGCTGTACGTCCAGCTTGCCCTGGCGCAGATACATCTCGTTCAGGGTGGTGATCTCCAGTTCGCCGCGGGCGCTGGGGCGGACCTGCTTGGCCATCTCGACCACGTCTTTGTTGTAGAAATACAGGCCGGTGACCGCGTAGTTGCTCTTGGGCTGCGCCGGTTTTTCCTCGATGGACGTGGCGTGGCCTTCCCTGTCAAAAGCCACGACGCCGAACCGTTCGGGGTCGTTGACATAGTAGCCGAACACCGTGCAGCGGCCTGCCTCGGCGTTGGCGGCGGCCGCTTTCAGGCGCTTGGAGAACCCGGCGCCGTAGAAGATATTATCCCCCAGCACCATGGCGCAGCAGTCGCCCCCGATGAACTCTTCCCCCAGCAGGAACGCCTGGGCCAGCCCGTCCGGGCTGGGCTGGACCTTGTATTGCAGATGCAGGCCGTACTGGCTGCCGTCCCCCAGCAGGGCTTCAAAACGCGGGGTGTCGGTGGGGGTGGAGATGATCAGAATGTCCTGGATGCCCGCCAGCATCAGGGTGGACAGCGGGTAGTAGATCATCGGTTTGTCATACACAGGCAGCAGCTGTTTGGAGGTGACCATCGTCAGCGGGTACAGTCTTGTGCCGGCGCCGCCGGCAAGGATAATCCCTTTCATCGTTACAACTCCTTCGTACGCAATGTACCGTGCGCGCCGCCCATCCCACGGGGAAAGTCCCTTCGGGCATAATCTCACACAATAGTAAGATTATTATAGCGCATTTGTTCCCCCCGCGCAAGGGGAAAATCCCTCCCGGCGCCCGGCCGGGGCGCGCTGGGGATTGTTTCCAGTTTGTTACCTTTTGTTTACGAACGCTTGACGGACGCCCCGTCATATGATAGAATATACGCAGTGTAAATGTCGATGGTCCGACGGCCATCTTTGGAAATACGTTTTGGACTTTGAATTTTAAGGAGGCGTTTTCTCGTTGAAACGCTTTTTATGTGCGGCGTTTTTTATCGCGCTTGTCGCGCTGCTGGCCGCCTGTGGAATGTTGAATCGCGCCGACAGTGCGGCGCAGGCCACGGCTACCCCGACCAACTCCACCTCCCGCACGCAGGAGAACGAGCCCGTCACCGTCCATGAGACGTCCGCCAAAGTAGATGTGGTAACGGCCCAGAGCAGCCAGACGCCCTCCTCCACGGCGGCGCCGGAACAGGTTTCCACCCCTGCCACCGGGGATTTCCCGGTATTGTATCTGGCCGGGATCGTGGGATTGATCCTGATCTGTTCCGCCGGCCTGCTGATGCTGCGAAAGATCTGACCTGAAGCGCCCCCTGAACGGGGCGTTTTTTATTTTATGCCCGCCGGGCAGGGAGGTGAACGGCAGATGGCCAAACGTTACCGCAGGCTCCGCGGCAACAGCGCGTATTACCCCTTCGCCGCGCGCACGGGCCTGCGCGCGCGGCAGCGGCGTCAGGCCCGGCTGCTGCGCCGGGCCGGGGCCGCCGCGCTGCTGCTGGCCGCCGTGCTGCTGGTGCGCCAGACGGTCTTTCACGGCGGCCAGCCGGAACCGCCCGCCATGCTGCCCGCCGCCGCTGCCGCTACCGGCGAGAGCGCCCGCGTGACCGTCCAGCCGGTGCGCGCCACCCGTGACGCGCTGGCGCAGACGCAGGCCGCCGATGCGGCCGCCCGCACCACGCCGGAGACGGCGGCTACGCCCGCGCCTTCCCAGACGGCCCGGGTGCTGCCCGCCTACCGGGAACTGTACGAGGAAAACCCGGACCTGATCGGCTGGCTGCGCATAGACGGCGCCGATGTGGACCTGCCCGTCGTGCAGACGCCCGGCGACAACGAATACTATCTGCGCCGGGGCTTTGACGGCTACTATGCCGCCGGCGGCACCCTGTTCCTGGACGGGCAGTGCGCCGCCGGCCCGGGATCTTCCACCGACAACTGGCTGGTCTACGGGCACAACATGCGCGACGGTTCCATGTTCGGCCATCTGACCCGCTACCGGGAGGAATCCTTCTGGCGGGAGCACCCCACCTTCACCTTCGATACGATCTACGAGCCGGGGACCTGGCAGGTGGTCGCCGCCCTGGACACCACGCTGGGGGCCGACGAACTGCCCTACTATACCTTTTTCGACGCCGCCACCAAACTGGAATGGGAGCAGCGTGTGGAGGCCATTCTGGATCTGGCGCTGTACGATACCGGCGTGACCCCGGAGTACGGGCAGCAGCTGTTGACGCTTTCCACCTGCGGCGATCACCGCCCGAACACCGAGACCCGCTTTGCCCTGCTGGCCGTGCGGGTGGACGAATGAGCGTTTCTGCACTTGCATTTTGGCCGGGAATCCGCTATGATGTTGCAAGACCTGTATATGAAAGGAGTTTTTGCTGTATGGCAGAATTTACCTACGAGATCACCGAACGCATCGCGGTGCTTTCCACCAATGCGCGCGGCTGGGAGCGCCAGCTCAACATGATCAGCTGGAACGGCAATCCCCCGAAGTACGACATCCGCGACTGGTCCCCCGACGGCAGCCGCATGGCGAAGGGCATCAGCCTGACGGCGGAGGAACTGAAATCCCTGCGGGACATCCTCAACGATCTGGAACTGTGAGGCAGCCATGGAAGACTACCACGCCCAATTTGTGGAGATCTACACCAAAAACATCACCCGCCCCGGCGCCGACCGCCTGCTGAACTGGCTGGAAACGACGGACTTTTTCACCGCGCCCGCCTCCACCCGTTTCCACGGGGCCTGCGAGTACGGGCTGGTCATGCACAGCATCAACGTTTACCACGCCATGATGCAGCACTTTTTCACCGAGGGCGAGAACGCCGAAAGCTACGCCATCTGCGGGCTGCTGCACGACCTGTGCAAAGCCAACTTTTACAAGGTCAGCACCCGCAACGTGAAAAACGACGCCACCGGCCAGTGGGAGAAAGTCCCCTTCTACCAGGTGGCGGATCAGCTGCCCTACGGCCACGGCGAGAAGAGCGTGTACCTGATCGAACATTTCATGCGGCTGAAAACGGCGGAGGCCGTGGCCATCCGCTGGCACATGGGCGGTTTTGACGACGCGGTGCGCGGCGGCAGTTTTGCCGTCAGCGACGCCTACAACACCTACCCGCTGGCGGTCAAGCTGCACATCGCCGACCTGACCGCCACCTACCTGATGGAACAGGGGACCAGCAGCGTGGAAAACGGCCACCCCAAAAGCAAATAGCCCTCCAAGCCAATCTGCCCCGCCGGGTTCCCGGCGGGGCAGATCTTTTGTTTATCAGGCTTTACCGGGGCAGCGTCACCGTCCACTCGGCCAGCAGGGGCAGGTCCTCGCGGTTTTTATCCACGAAGCGGACGGTCAGTTCCGCCGCGCCCTCGGGCGCCGCGTCCAGATAGGCACGGAACACCGACGTTCCCCCCTCCTCTGTGCGCAGTTCTTTGGCAGGTTCCAGGCTGGCGCCGTCCGCGGTGAACACCTGCAAAGCCGGACTCACGCCGTTCTCCTGCGGGGCGACGGAATAGGTCACGCAGGTCTCGCCGGGCGTTGCGGCGACGCTTTGCAGCGTTATGCCGTTTTGGCTCCCCGCGCTGAAAGTTCCCATCCGGGTGAGGGTCTCGTTTGCCGACACCGTAAAGGACAGCGCGTAAATGCCGTTCAGCGGGGTCTGCTGCGGCTCGCCTTCCCCGCTGTACACGACCCCCACCAGATCGGACAGCGTGATCTCCGCCTGCATATCCTGCGTATTGCCGGTATAGCCCGCCAGGTCATAGTCCAGTTCGCAGACGAAGGTGTGGTCGTCCTGCTTGCTGAAGCGGGGCAGCATGTCGCAGGAGACGGGCTGCCCGTTGAGGGTCACGCCGCCGTACAGGGCGTTGGCTTCCGCTTCGGTGGCCGTTTCGTCCAGCAGCGGCGGGTCGATGGTCACGGCGTCGAAACCGGCCAGGCTGTCATCCTCCGCCGTCAGGACCAGGCCCACCCGCAGATACAGTTCATCGCAATAGATCTGGCGCAGGGTCAGCGTATAATTTTCCGGGTGCAGTGCGTCCCCCGTCCCGGCGTCCCCGTCCTGCTGGGCCGCCATCACTTTGGGGGCGTCCTCCGGCAGAGATTCCGGGGCGTTCTGCGCCTGCACCTGGGCCTGCCGGGCATATTCGTCCAGCTGGCCGCTCTGCAGCTGCGCTTTGTCAAGACGGTTGATATAGGCAAATACATTGCCCAGGACCGGCAGGCTTTCTGCCAGCGCCGGGTTGAAGCCGTTCACCCCGGCCAACAGCAGCACGCAGGCCGCGCCGCTGGTCAGCACCCGGCTCCAGACGGGCCATCCCCGTCCGGCATGGCGGGACTTTTTGCGCTTTTGTTCCCGCCCGACCTGTTTCAAGACCGTCTTGGTCAGCCGGGACAGTTCCGCCCCGGTCAGGGGCATATCCGCGCTGCTCAAATCGTTCAGTTGTTCCATCAGGTCATGATCCTTATACATGCGTGATCCCTCCTTCGCGCAGTTGGATACGGAGCCGGTCCCGGCCGCGGCACAGGCGCGTGTTCACGTTGGAAACGCTCAATCCCAGTGCCGCCGCGATCTCCCGGCTGGATTGCAGCAGGTAATACTTGCGCAGAAAGATCTCCCGGTCCGGCGGTTCCATGGCGGAAACAAGCGCGCCTACCTGCTCGGCGGCCTCCCCGGCGGGATCGGGCAAAAGGTCGGCCAGGGTCTGCATCAGGTCCTCGCTCAGCGGCACCTCCTCCCGGCGGCTGAGCGCCCGGTAGCGGTTGATGCCCGTGTTGCGCGCAGTGACGATCAGCCAGGCCCGAAGCGGGACCTGCCGTTCCGCCAGTTTGCCGGCGTTGCGCCACAGGGCTACAAAGACGTCCGCCATGCACTCTTCCACATCGCGTTCCTGCCCGGGCAGGATACGGCGCAGGATACCGCGTACCAGGGAGGCGTAGTCCCGCATAGCCCAGCGCAGCCCGGTCTCGGGGTCCCGCAAAATCGCCCGCGCCAGGTCCGTGGTGCTGGTGTTTTCCATACCATTTCCTCCTTTATCATCCTTTCACCCTGGTAAACAACCGGCGCCGGGAAATTCTTACAGCGGCCGTGCTTTCTTTGCAAAGAAAGGGGCAATAGCGCAAAAGGTTGCGCAGACAGGCAAAGCCCAAGTTATCCGGCGGCAAAAGAAAAAGCCGTCCCGGCTCTGGCCGGAACGGCTGGCAATATCCTTTTTTCAGGACGAAGATTTTTTTGTCTGGCTGTCGATCTTGTCGATCTCATCCCGCAGTATCTGGGACACCGGGTGCCGCACATTGCGCAGCCTGCGGCCGCCAGCCGGGGGGTTGGGCTGGGGAGCGCTGCTGCGCGGCCTTACGGGCTGCGCGGTGGCCTTCACACGGAACTGGGGCGCCGCCGGTTTTGCCGCAGGGGCCGGTTCCGGGGCGGAGGCTTCCGGGGTGCCCTGGGCAAAATCCCGCATCTCGGTCCCCAGTTCCCGCAGTTCCGCCTCGGTATCGTCCAGCGCCTGATAGATGGCCTGGGTCAAGCCGTCCAGATCGAGGGTGGCGGCGCTCAGGCGCTGATCCACCCGGGCCAGACGGTCCCGCACCAGCATCACACCGGCGGCGATGCCGCGGGCGTTTTCCGCCATGCGGGTCTTTTGCGCTTCCGCCTGCTGCTTGAGTTCTTTCTCTGCGCTCTCGGCATACAGCTGGGCATCCGCCAGAATTTTGCGGGCTTCCAGCCGCGCTTCCCGGATGGCGTCCGGCGCAGGCGCGGCAGACCCGCCCTGCCGTGCGGCAGGCAGCTGCTTCTGCAGGTCCTCCACCTGCTGCTGCAGGTCGTGGCATTTGAGCTGCCAGATGTTGGCGTTCTTCTGGCTTTCCTGCTGGCCGGACTGGTATGTATCCACCTGCCGCTGCAGGACCGCCAGCTGGTCTTCGCCTTCCCGGCATTTGGATTCCGCCGCGTCGGCGCGCTGGTTGGCGGCATCCACTTCCGCCTGGAGCGCCGCGATATGGCTGTCGGAATCGGTGCGCTCCCGGCGCAGGGATTCCAGTTCGGATTCGAGCTTGTGCAGCTTCTGCTCGTACTCCATCTTGCGCTGCTGGCTTTCGTCGGCCAGCGCGTTCATGTAGGCCAGCACATCATTCTTATTAAAACCCATCCATTCGGAGCGGAACCCCCGTTCCAGAATGTTTTTTGTATCAGATGGCATGGCGTTTTACATCCTCTCGCGGCAAATGGCAAAAATCAGGAGCGCTTGTTCAAGATGCTGAGCAGATCGTCGAAGTAATCGCCGTCGTCCTCTTCCTCTTCCGCCGCAGCGCTCGTCCCCACCGGGGTATCGACGCCCGTGCTGAAGGACTGGGTAAAGATCGGGTTCGGCATCACAGGGTTGATGTCCGGGGCGGCGGGCTTGGCAGGCTCCGCGGGCTGGGCGGCCTCGGCCGTCTGGGCCGCGGCGGCGCGCTTGGCGTCCACATGGGCCTGGATGGGCTCGTCGATCTCCGGCGTGCTTTCAAAGCCGGTGGCAACGACGGTGATGCTCATCTCGTCGCTCAGGCGCTCATCAAAGGCGGTGCCCCAGATGATGTTGGCGTCGGGATGGGCGGACTGGGTGATCATGGAAGCGGCGGTCTCCACATCGTCCAGGCCGATGTCGGGGCTGGAGGTGATGTTGATGATGACACCGCGCGCGCCGGCGATGCTGGTCTCCAGCAGCGGGCTGGAGATGGCCGCCTTGGCCGCGTTCTCGGCCTTGCCGGCGCCCTTGGCCACGCCGACGCCCATGTGGGCGAAACCGGCGTCCTTCATGATGGAGCGCACGTCCGCAAAGTCCAGGTTGATGAAGGCCGGGATATTGATGAGGCTGGAGATGCTCTCAACGCCCTGGCGCAGCACGTTGTCGGCGGCCTCGAAGGCGTTCATCAGCGTGATACGCTCCTGGCTGATAAGTTTCAGGCGCTCGTTGGGAATGACGATCAGAGAGTCCACATGCATCATCAGGGAAGCGATGCCCTGTTCCGCCAGGCTCATCTTGCGCTTGCCCTCGAAGGCAAACGGCTTGGTCACGATGCCCACCGTCAGGATGCCCAGGTCGTGGGCCGTTTCCGCCACTACGGGCGCGGCGCCGGTGCCGGTGCCGCCGCCCATACCGGCGGTGATAAAGACCATCTGGGCGCCTTTCAGCGCGTTGGAGATCTCGTCCTTGCTCTCTTCGGCGGCGCGCTGGCCGACCTCGGGGTCCGCACCGGCGCCGCGGCCCTTGGTGAGCTTGGCGCCCAGCTGGACCTTCTGCGTAGCCTTGGAGTTGAGCAGCGCCTGCTGATCGGTGTTCATCGCAACGAACTCGACCCCGGACAGGCCGGACTCCACCATGCGGTTCACAGCGTTACCGCCGCCGCCGCCTACGCCGATGACCTTGATATTGGTCACATTTTGCATTTCTTCGTCGAGAACGAATGCCATGAGTGTATCCCCCTAAAATGTAAAAGTGTCAGCGGATCCTTCGGGTGCGGTTCCAAAATGGGCGCACTGACCCGTGATTTTTTTGCATATAACTGATTATTAGAATACCAAATTTCCCGCTCAATTTCAATACCCGCAGGGAAAATTCGCAAAAAAATGCCGGTACGTCTATAAGTTCCACCAACAGAGCAGGGGGCCGTGCATATTCTTTGGTACAAACGTAGAATTTTACGGCGTTTTATTCCGCATTCTTCCGGCGGATGCACCGCCCGCCCAGCCGTGCCAGGTCCCCGGGCAGATCTGCATAACCGCGCCGGATATGGCCGGGGTCCCGCAAAATGGTGGTGCCGCGGGCTGCCAGCGCCGCCACCAGCAGCGCCGCCCCGCCACGCAGGTCCGGCGCCGTGACCCGGGCCGCACGCAGCTGCGCGCCGCCCGCAATATACAGCGCCCGCCCGCGCACGGTGCAGCCCGCCCCCATGGCGGCAAAGCCTTCTGCACAGGAGAAGCGGTTGGCGAACAGATGGTCGTAGATCACGCTGGGGCCCTCCGCCTCCAGCAGCACAGCGGCGGCCAGGGGCGCCGTGTCGGTGGCAAAGGCAGGCCAGGCATTGGCATAAAGATCCCGGCCGCCCCGCAGGCGGAGGGCGGGGTCCCGGGCCAGGGTCACGGCGTCCCCGTCGAGGCAAACTTCCACCCCGCAGTCCCGCAAAAAGTCCAGGAACGCCCGGTAGTAGCGCGGCGCGCAGCCTTCCACCGTGACCCGGCCGCCCGCAGCGGCCGCGGCGGCCGCATAGGTTGCGGCGGCGATGCGGTCCGGCACCGGCGTATAGGCCACGCCGTCCAGTGCATGCCGCCCCCGCACCACGATCACCGGCGTGCCCGCCCCGCTGATCTGCGCCCCGCAGGCGCGCAGGAACTGCGCCAGGTCACAGACTTCCGGTTCGCAGGCCGCGCCCCGCAGCACCGTGGTCCCCATAGCGCAGCAGGCCGCCATCAGCAGCGTCATCGTTGCGCCGACGCTGGGCAGCCGCAGGGCGAAATCCGTCCCGCGCAGCGGCCCGAACCGCCGCAGCGTGACAGCCTCGCCCTCCAGTTCCACCTGCGCCCCCATGGCCGCCAGCCCCGCCAGATGGATATCCACCGGCCGGGGCCCCAGGCGGCAGCCGCCCGGCAGGGGCAGGCGCACCGTCCCCGCCCGGCAGAGCAGCGGCGCCAGATAGAACACCGAACTGCGCATGGCCCCGGCCAGCGGGGGCGGGATCTCGCCGCACAGGTCCGCAGCCGGGACCGGCAGGGTGCACAGGTCCGGCCCATGGCGCGCTGCCCGGGCGCCCACGGCGGCGAGCAGGGCCAGGCTGGTATCCACGTCGGCCAGTTCCGGCACGCCGCGCAGGCAGCAGGGGCCGCCGCACAGCAGCGTGGCCGCCAGCAGCGGCAGCACGCTGTTTTTCGCGGCGGCCGGACGAATGTTCCCCTGCAGAGGCTGCCCCCCGGTGATCGTGATCGTCTGCATGATGGCCCCCTTTTGCACGCACAGCAGAAAAAGGCGCGCGGCGTTCCCCGCACCGCGGCCCTGCGCTGCCGGGGGCTCTTTCCCGGCGGCGCCGCGCTGCTGTCCCGTGCCTGTTGTCTTACTACTTTATATATTGGCGTCCGCAGCCCGATATGCTGCCCGCCGTCATAACAGCAGGGGCTGGATCTGTACGCCGCGCAGGGCGCTTTCCAGTGTATCGGGCAGCTGGGCGAAATCGCTTTTCAGGCTGCAGGGCTTTTTATAGCTGTCGTCCTGCCCGAACGGCACGAAATAGTAATGCCGGCGCTGCAGCAGAGTCCCCAGCGCCGGGGCGCTGCCGGAGAGCCCGTCGTTGGTGGAAGGCGCCACCACCACAGGCCGCCCGATGCGCAGCAGGCTCTTGGCCGCCATCGTCACCGGGGTAGAACTGATCCCGGCCGCCAGCAGGGCCATCGTCGTGCCGGTGGCCGGCGCGATCACCAGGGCCCCGGCCCTGTGCTCCGGCCCCAGCGGCTCCACTTCCTGCAGGGTCGTGAGCGGCGCATGGCCGGTCAGTTCCCGCAGCGTTTTCTGCAGCCCTCCGGCCGTACCGAAACGGGTGTCCTGCGTGGCCGCGCTGACGCTGAGGATGGGCAGTACATCCCATCCGCGGCGGCAAAGTGCCTCCACCTGCGGCAGTACGGCCGAAAAACTGCAAAAGCTCCCGCACAGTGCGAACGCCACCGTACGGGACGCATCCCTGTCCTGTTCCCACTTCATCATGCTTCCCTCCTGTCTTGCAGCAGATGCAGCGCCGCCTGTGCGACCAGTGTCCCGGCGGTCTCCGGCGCATAGCGGCCCGGCAGCCCCGGCGCGGGTTCCACGCGCACGCCGAGCTGTTCCGCCGAAGCCAGATCCACCCCGCCAGGCCGGCTGGCCAGGTCCAGCACCAGCGCGCCCCGGGGCAGCATTTGCAGCAGCGTCCGGGGCAGGACCAGCGCCGGGATCGTGTTGACGACGGTATCGCACCCCGGCAGAAGGGCGGGCAGTTCCGCCAACGCTTCCGCCCGGCAGCCCGCCCCCTGTGCCTCGGCCCGCTGTACCGCGCTGCGGGCCGCCACCGTCACGCCGCCGCCCAAAAGCCGCAGCCGTTCGGCCAGCGCACGCCCGACCCGGCCGTAGCCCAGCACCAGAAAATCGCCGCCCCAAACCGTGCGCCGCCGCAATTCCAGCAGCAGCGCCAGACAGCCTTCCGCCGTGGGCACCGCGTTGAGCGCTTCCAATTCCGGGTACTGGAAATAGTCCGCCAGCGGCAGGTCCGCCTCCCGCGCAGCGCGCCGCAGCGCCGCACCGGGACGGCCCGCCAGCAGCAGCGTGCCGGGGCGCGCCGCCTGCAGGATGCGCGCCGTTTCGTCGTTGATGCGTTCCTGGGCCGCCGGGAACAGCACACAGTCGGCCTGCCCGGCTTCCGCCGCGCCCACCACGCGGCATCCCGCCCTGCGGAGCGCCGCTGCCGCTGCCTGCTGCCGCGGATCGCGCCCCGCCACACAAAATGTCAGGCACATCGCAGTTTCCTCCTTTCTTTTGGCTATACTATGCCTGCGGCAGAACGGGGTGTTCCTGCGCCGCGGCGGCAAAAAAGCGTCCTGCCCCCAGAGGGGGCAGGACGCTCCGCACTTTTTGTGAAAATCAATAATACTTAAAGGCATCGCATTGGCCGCGCCAGACCTGCACCGGGTCGATGGGGGCCATACCGATCCGCATTTCGGCCACCGTGGTACGCCCGCACTCGGCAATGACCTGGCCCTGTTTGAGTTCGTCGCCCTTCTCGACGCTCACTTCGCGCAGGTTGAAGAAAAGGCTCTTGACGCCCGCGCCATGGTCGATGACCACCGTATAGCCCAGGTCGCCGCCCAGATCCTGCGCCAGCACGACCGTACCGTTGGCAGGGGCGATCAGCGGTTCGCCGGAGACGGTGTTGAGCACCACATTGGTGGCGGTGCGTCCGCCGGCGCCGGTGTTCCGGCTGCGCTCGCTGTAGCTGCGGCCCACATATTCCGTCGTGCCGAAAGCCAGTTCCACATCCAGAGAATTGAGGAAGGGCTGGACAAAGTTGCCGTTGGCCCAGGCTACCGCATCCTCGCTGCTTTCCAGCAGTTTTTCCACGCTGGCGGGAAGGTCATCCTCCCCGATATAAGGGGCGGTCAGCTGGGAGTCCGCATAATAGTCTTTATACTCCCATTCTGCCGCGCGGATCTCCAGTTCAAACGTCTCGGTATAACCGCCCGCCTGAACGGCCAGTTCCTGCGTGCCGGCAGCGGCGTTCCAGGGGATCGGGATATAGCAGATCCAGCCCGTGCCGGAGCGGAAGAAGCCCGGATTTTCCAGCGAGGCGGTCAGCACCGGCGGCTGGCCGTCCAGCGTTTCTCCCACCCGCACAGCCACTGCGCCGCCCTGCTCCGCATAGGCCGCAGACAGCTGTATGGTGGGCTGCACACTCACAGTAAAGGTAAACTGCCAGGTCTCGCTGCCGGTGACCGAAGTGTCCCCGGGTACCTTGCTGGCGTCGCTGTACACGACCAGTTTGGCCGTATATTCGCCGTTGGAGGTAAAAAGAAAATCGGAAAACCCCTTCGTGTCGCCCTCGTAGACCGTTTCACCGGCGCTGTCGGTCACGGTCAGTTCATCCCGATAACCGGCGGGCGAGACCTCAAAATCGGGCGAAGCCTGATCGACCATCTCTGCCAGCGCCGTCGGCGTGCTGCTGAGCGTGTCCGCATAGGTGCGCTTGAAAACATTGCCGATGACCGGCACTTTCCATTTGTAGGCCGTGGGCTCCACAGTCTGCCCGTCGAAGGTCACTTCAATGCTGGGCACCATGTCCGGCGTGGCGTTGCCGTACAGCCAGGCCACGCCGAACCCCGCGATGACCAGCACGAAGAACAGCACCAGCAGCAGCCACTTGGCGATGCCGGACAGGCCCTTCTGCAAGGCGCGCACCGTTTCGCCGCCCTCTTCTTCCGGGGTTTCCCCGTCGCTTTGCTCCGTTTCCTCCGGCGCGGCGGGTTCCTCTTCGCCCACCTGCGCCATGATCTGCTCGATGGAAAGCTGTACCGTCCGGGTCATGTCCGAGAGGCGCTTTTCCTCCTCTTCGGACCGATCTTCTTCCGCCTCGCCGTCCTCCGGCGGCTGCGGCGCAGCGCCCTCCGGCCCCCCGCCTTCCGGCGCTTCCTCTTCCGGCGCCGCTTCGGCGGGCGCAGGGGCTTCCGGCGCGGAACGGTCCTGCTCGGACGGTTCGGTCTCCTCCGATCCGACGGGCGCAGGGGCTTCCGGTGCAGCGGCCGCTCCGGCGGTCTCCTCCGGCACGGCGGCGCATTCCGGGGCTTCTTCGGCCGGACATGGCTCGCCCGTTTCCCCGGCGCTTTCCGCGGCTTGCGGGGATTCCGGCGCCGAGGGCTGGTCCCCCGCTTCTTCCTGCGGCACAGCGGGGCGCAAAGTGCCATTCTCCTCTGCGGGAAGTCCTGCCCCGGACGGTTCCGCCTGCGCGTCCCCCGCGGGGGCAGCGCTTTCCTGGCCCCCGCTTTCCTGCGCAGGGGCGTCTTTTTCGGGTGCCTCCCCTGCTATTTTTCCGTCGGGCGCAGAAGCTTCCGGCGCTGCGCCTTCCGGCATGTTCTTTTGTTCCTCCGGCGCAGCCGAAACGCTCTTTTCCGAAGCGTCCGCCTGTTCGCCCGCCGGTCCTGCGGTTTCAGTCTGTTCCGCCGGTGCGGCAGCGGTTTCCGGCGCATCCCGCTCCGGGGCAGCCTGCAGAGGCGCCGCCCCCGGGGCGATCCCCTGCCGGTTCTTTCTTCTGCGGCGGCGCCTTCTGCTCTTGCCCTGTTCGGACGCAGCCGCTTTCTTTTCTTCTTGCATACTGTACGCCACTCTCCCGTGTTTCCCCAAACTCAAAGGCAGGTCCAGGCCCGCCTGTTCATGTATAGTCACAGGATCGGCCGCTTATTCCGATTCCCGGAACTGCAGGCCGCTGCTGCCCGCGATGGCCTTTTCAGGGTCCACCGATTTGTTCCCGATCCGCAGTTCATAGATCAGGTCGTGGGTTTCCCCTGCCGTTCCCACGGCGTCACCTGCTGCGACCGTCTGCCCGCGCTCCGCGGTAACGCTTTCCAGGCCAAACAGGTAGCTTTTCACCCCGCAGCCATGGTCGATGACCACCGTACCGCCGGTAAGCGTCAGGTTCCCCGCGAACACGACTTCCCCGCTCTGGGGGGCCGTGATCGTCTCCCCTACTGCCGCGTCATACGTCAGCCCGGTGGACTGGCCGCTGCGCTGGCCATCCACCATGTAGACCGCACCGTACGGGCAGGCCACCGCCGACGTGCTGGGACGCTGGAAAGCCCCCGACCACAGTTTCTCCGAATCACCGCTGGTATACAGCGGCCAGATCGCGTTGCGGAATTCCTCTGCGCCGCCGGTCTCTTCGTCCGGCTCGGACGTGACGTTGCCGTATTCCGTCTTGCTGACGGTCAGCGTGAGTTCCCTCGTCAGGCTGCCGCAGGTCAGCGTCATGGTATGGTCGCCGCTCTCGGCATTGTAGGTCACGGGGATGTACCCCATATAGCCGCCGGCCGTCTTGCGGAACCAGACCGAACCCAGGTCGGTCTCCAGCGAAGGCTCGCCGTCCAGGATGCCGGACAGCTGCAATGCCACCACGCTGCCCTGGGCCGCCCGCTCGGAACTGAGGGTGACGGTGGGGGCCAGCTGCATGGTATAGGACGCACGGTAAGCATACCATCCCCGCGCGTCGCCGGAAGGCTCGTCCTGCTCGTGCCAGGCGGTCACTTCCAGTTCATAGTCCCCGTTCTGGGCATAGGTATAGGTGTTGCACGTTTCTGCATCGGCCTTCCACTCCGTCCCGTCCGGCGCCGTGATCGTGACCTCGGCACGGGTCACCCAGGCGGGCAGCGAAAGCTGCGGCACCGTGTCGGTAAAAGTACCCAGCTTTTGCACCGTCAGGTTGGTAGGGCTCTGATAGGTCTTGCTGACCGCATCCCCCAGCACCGGCACGACCCAGTCCCAGCCGTTGGGTTCCAGTTCGGTTTCCCCGAAGGCGACGGCCTCCTGCGGAAGAGCCTCCTCCCCTGTGCGGCTGTACAAAAAGGCGGCCGCCGCCCCCAGCAGCACAGCGACCATGGCAACGACCATGAGCACCCATAAAATGAATCTGCGCATAATAACTCCCCGCCCGGCCGTCCGGCAGGCCGCGCCCGCAGCGGGCGTCCGGGATCGTGACCTGCAAGCCGCCCCCCGCAGGGTGACTAAAATGCCGGGCGCGGTCACGTCTGCGCCCGGCGGCTTATTCTTTTACTGCAGAAGGCCGGGACGGTTCAGACCTGGCCGCCGGTTTCGTCTTCCACGGCGGGGGCTTCCGGCTGGATGGTCTGGTAGACCGTATCGTCGCCGTAGTCGTCCTCGTCGTCATCCTCGTACTCGTCCTCATTGAAGAGCAGGCGTTCGTACTCGTCCAGTTCCTTCTCGCGGCGATACAGGTAGAGCGCGGCCGCGGTCAGCGCGCCGGCAGCCACGAACAGGAAGGCCAGCACAGCGCCGAAAGTCGATTTTTTCATCATGGGGCATTCTCCTTTCCGGGATCAGGCCGCAGCGCAGCCTTATTACTGTGAACATCCCGCCATGCAGGAACGCTTCCGCCTGCACCGGGTCATTGTTATTATACCCGACCTTGCGCCGGAATACAACACTGCACATGTAAAAAATTGGTGGCAGAACGGCTACCGGCCCAGATAAGCGGCATAGGCGTTGGGCACCGCGTAGACCTGTTCCAGCTGGTGCGGCGCGGCCCAGACCCAGCCCTCCGGCAGCGGGACCGCCGGGGCCCGGCCCCGCCAGCCGCCCAGGCGCCAGACCTTGTGGGTAAAGACATGCCTGGCCGGGGGCAGCGGCTGCCCCCACTCCACCGTGACGCCGATCTGCGCCAGGCGCGCCGCCAGTTGCTCCCGGTCCAGGCTGCCCTCCCAGGCGGCGGGCTGCCACAGCCCCGCCAGCAGGCCGCGCGCCGGGCGGCGCTGCAGCAGCAGGCCCGCCGGACTGTAGACCAGCGCCACCGTGACCGGCACCTGTTCTTTGGCCCTGGGCGCGGGCTTGACCGGCAGTTCCGCCTGCCGCCCCGCCGCGCGGCCCCGGCAGAGGTCTGCCAGCGGGCACTGTTCGCAGTGCGGGGCGCCGGGCACGCAGACCAGCGCGCCCAGTTCCATCAGGGCTTCGTTATAAGGGCCGGGGGCGTCCGCGGGCATCTGCTCCACCACCCGCCGGGTGAACGCCCGTTTGGCGGCGGGCCGCGTCACGTCGGAATCGTCGTTGTACAGCCGTGCAAAGACCCGCAGCACATTGCCGTCCACCGCCGGGACCGGCAGGCCGAACGCGATGCTGGCGATGGCCCCTGCCGTGTAGTCCCCGATGCCGGGCAGCGCGCGCAGGGCCTCATAGTCGGCGGGCAGGCTGCCGCCGTACCGTTCGCAGACGGTGCGCGCCGCTTTCTGCATATTGCTGACGCGGTTGTAGTAGCCCAACCCCTGCCACAGTTTGCGCAGCGCGTCCGGCTCGCAGGCGGCCAGCGCCGCCGGGTCCGGCAGCGCGGCGACAAAACGCTCATAATAAGGGATCGCAGCCGCTACCCGGGTCTGCTGCAGCATGATCTCGCTGACCCAGATATGATAGGCAGAAGGCTCCTGCCGGAACGGCAGGAGCCTCTTGTTGGCCTGGAACCACGACAGCAGCGGCTGTGCGATGGGGCCCATCAAAACCCTCCGCAGGTGCGCGGGAAGGGGATCACGTCGCGGATGTTGGGGATGCCGGTGACGTACATCAGCAGCCGCTCGAAGCCCAGACCGTAGCCCGCGTGCTTGACGCTGCCGAAGCGGCGCAGATCGAGATACCACTCGTAATCACCGCAGTGCATGCCCATCTCCTCGATGCGTGCCTGCAGCACGTCCAGCCGTTCCTCACGCTGGGAACCGCCGATCAGTTCACCGATGCCGGGCACCAGCATGTCGGCGGCGGCCACCGTTTTGCCGTCGTCGTTCTGGCGCATGTAGAACGCTTTGATCTCCTTGGGGTAGTCGGTGACGAACACCTGCTTTTTGAAGACCTGTTCGGTGAGGTAGCGCTCGTGCTCGGTCTGCAGGTCCATGCCCCAGGATACCTTGTACTGGAAGTTGTCGTCGTTCTTTTTCAGCAGTTCGATGGCGTCGGTGTAGCTGACGCGGGCGAAGTCGGACTCTGCCACCAGGCGCAGGCGCTCCAGCAGGCCCTTGTCGATGAACTGGTTGAAGAAGGCCAGTTCGTCGGGGCAGTTCTCCAGCAGGAAGCGGATGATGTAGCGGGTCATGGCTTCCGCCGTATCCATGTAGGTGGTAAGGTCGGCGAAGGCCATCTCGGGCTCGATCATCCAGAACTCCGCCGCATGGCGGGTATCGTAGCTCTTCTCGGCCCGGAAGGTGGGGCCGAAGGTGTACACGTTGCCCAGCGCCATGGCCATGGCTTCGGCTTCCAGCTGGCCGGAAACCGTCAGGTTGACCGGGCGCTTGAAGAAGTCCCTGCTGTAGTCAACGGCGCCATCCTCCGTGCGGGGCAGGTCGTTGAGGTCCAGCGTGGTGACCTGGAACATCTCGCCCGCGCCCTCGCAGTCGGAGCCGGTGAAGATGGGCGTATGCACATAGGTAAAGCCGCGCTCGTGGAAAAACTGATGGATGGCGAACGCCGCCTGGCTGCGCACGCGGAACGCCGCGTTGAAGGTGTTGGTGCGCGGGCGCAGGTGCTGCATCGTACGCAGGTAGTCCATGCCCATCTTCTTTTTCTGCAGCGGGTACTCAGGCCCGCAGGGCCCCAGGACGCGGATCTCGTCGGCGTTGATCTCAAAGGGCTGCTTGGCGTTGGGGGTCAGCACCAGGGTGCCGGTGACTTCAAAGCTGGTGTACAGGCCGCACTTGGCGATCTCTGCATAGTTGGCGAGTTTATCCGCCTGGAAAACGATCTGCACAGGCTTGTAGCAGCTGCCGTCAGACAGCGAGATAAAGCCGATGTTTTTGGAATCGCGCACGGTCTTGGCCCAGCCGCAGACGGTGAGTTTGGCGCCGTCCGCCGGGGTCGCCTTGTACAGCGCGGCAAGTTCGGTTCTCTGCATGGGTGGTCCACTCCTCTAAAACAATGATGGTTCTTATTATTATAGCGGTTCCACCCGGAATTGTACAGTGTTTTTTGTGAGGGAGCGGCGCGGGCGGTTCACGGCAGGGTCCCGCCCAACAGGACGGCCAGCGCTTCGGCGGCGTACTGCCCGGCCCGCACGGCCTCGGCCACCGTGTTGGCGTGGCCCCCGATCTCGATGAGCAGGCTGCCGGTGGTCAGGTCCTGGTTGTAGTAACGGTAGGCGCACATCACCGGGCGCGTCAGCCCCGGCGTGCGGCTTTCCATCGCAGTTTCCCACGCGGCGGCAAAGCGGAGGTTCAGCCGCCAGTCGGGCAGCGGCACGCTGCCGCCGTTGCCGCACCCGGCGATGATCATGACCTGGGCGACATCCTCGCCGTCCACGGTGCACAGCGGTTTGACCCTGGTGCCGTCGGCGTCCTCGATGGCGTCCCGGTGGACGTCCAGCACGATCTTGATGGAGGGGTACTTTTCCAGGTATGCCTGGGCGGTGGCCCGGCTGCGGTCGTAACTCCCGGTATAGCTGGGGGAATCGTGGAGGGTGGCGTCGTGCAGGGTGTTAATGCCCGCGGCATTGAGCACCCGGGCCATCTGCTCGCCTACGGCGCACATATTCAGGTCGGTGTTCCGGGTGCGCGCGGCGAACTCCGGGTCATAGACAAGGTCCGGCCAGGTCTGGTAGGTCTCGGTGGCGTGGGTATGAAGGATCAGCACCTGAGGCTCGCTGCTGTCCACTTCCACTGCAAAAGGCAGCGAAGGCGTATCAATGGCGGCGCGCAGATCGGCGTCGCTGTGGTCGGTCAGGTTGCGCACGCTGCCCGCGTCCAGGGTGATATACCCCGCCCCGCTTCCCTGCTCGAAGTGCTCGGCCCGGATCGCGCCCGGGTCCTCCAGTTCCGGCGCCGCGCTGGGCAGCGGGGCGGCCTCCGGCTGCGGCGTGGGGGCGGGCGCCGGGGCGGCGCTCTGCGGCGTTTCTTCCGGCGGGGAGGGCTGCGGCGTGGGCACGGGCGTGGCCTGCGGCACGTCTGCCGCCCCTGCCGCGGCCTGTTCCGCCGGGACTGTCAGCGCTGCGCCCGCAGCCGGGTCCTGCAAAAGCACCGCGCCCCGCACCAGCCAGGCGCGCCCGGGCAGGCAGGCAGCCGCGGCCAGCGTGGAGGCCGTGCCTGCGCCCAGCAGGCTGATCCCCAGCAAAACCGTCAGGCAGCGGCGCAGCAGGGCCATCTTCCTCACCCCCATTCCCCACACTGTATGAGATTTTGGAGCTTTTCATGAATATTTTTTGAAAAACCCTTGCAAGACGGGGAAAAATATGCTAGGATAGTGTGTACTGTTATGGGGAAGCAAGGAGGTGGAACGAATGCCTAACATCAAATCGCAGAAGGACCGTGTTGTCCAGGCCAAGAAAGAGGCCATGCACAACAAGGCCATCAAGTCCAACCTGAAAACAGTGATCAAAAAGGCAGACGCTGCCATCGCCAGCAATGCTGCTGACAAAGACGCCGCCATCAAAGCCGCCGTCTCTGCCATCGACTCTGCCAAGAGCAAGGGTGTCATCCACAAGAACACTGCTGCCCGCAAAGTCAGCCGCATGGCGAAGCGCGCCAACAAGGTTGCTGCTCAGTAAATGATCGCATGAACGATGCCCGCCGGAGTTTTCCGGCGGGCATTTTTCATAGCTGGAAGGTCCTTGCACCGAAATGATATCAGTTTTGGTCCCGGCTTTTGCTGACCAGCGCCGCCCCCAGTGCGAACAGCAGGCTGGCCGCGATACCGCCGGAAGCCGCCGTCAGCCCGCCGGTAAAGATCCCCGGCAGGCCGCAGGCGTCCACCGCCTGCCGCACCCCCTGGGCCAGCAGGTGCCCAAACCCCAGCAGCGGCACGCTGGCCCCGGCCCCGGCAAAATCCGCCAGCGGCTTGTACACCCCCGCCGCGCTGAGCACCACCCCGGCCACCACATACCCGGTGAGGATGCGGGCCGGGCTGAGGCTGGTATAGTCGATGAGCAGCTGGCCTGCCACGCAGAGCGCGCCGCCCACCACGAACGCCCACAGATAGTTCATATGCCGTTTTCCCCTCCCAGTTCCACACAGTGCGCGACGCCGGGGATGCTCTCCCCCTGCAGGAAGGTGGTCTGGCTCATCAGCGCGCCGGTGGCCACGAACAGCACCCGCCGGTAGGCCCCTGCCTGCAGCCGGGGCAGGATATGGCTGCCCAGCACCGCCGCGCTGCACCCCGGCCCGCTGCCGCCCGCCTGCACATCCTGGGTCTTGCCGTCGTACAGCAGGCAGCCGCAGTCCCGGTGGTTGGGCAGCGGCACGCCCTCCCTTTCCATCTGCTCACAGAGCAGCGCGCTGCCCACCTCGCCCAGATCCCCGGTAAACACCGCGTCAAAGTCCGCGGGGCTCGTCCCCGTGGCGGCAAAATACCGCAGCAGCGTGGAGGCCGCCGCGGGCATCATGGCCGCCCCCATATTGTTGATGTCGCGCACGGCGTAGTCCTGCACCCGGCCAAAGGTCGCCGACAGCACCGGCACGCCCTGCTGCCCGCTCCCGCGCAGCAGGCAGGCCCCCGCCGCCGTGGCCGTCCACTGGGCGGTGGGCGTCCGCTTGGCGCCGTAGTCCAGCGGCGTGCGGAACTGCCGCTCCGCCGCGCAGAAATGGCTGCTGGTCAGCGCCAGGGTCTGCCGCGCCATGCCGCCCGCCGTAAGCGCCGCGGCCAGGCAGAGCGTCTCCGCCATGGTGGAGCAGGCCCCGTATACTCCGGCGAAGGGTATGCCCAGCGCGCGCATGGTATAATTGCTGGCTGTGCATTGAGCCTGCAGATCCCCGGCCAAGGCCAGGTCCACCGCCTTGGGGCTGACGCGCGCTTTGCGCAGGCAGGCTTCCACGGCTTTCTGCTGCAGCAGGCTCTCGGCCTGTTCCCAGTTGGCGCAGCCCTCCTCCGGGAAGGCGGCGTCCTGGATCAGCAGGTCGAAGCCCTCCGCCAGCGGGCCTTCGCTCTCCTTCTTGCCGCCCACCGCCGCCCAGGCGGCGATGACCGGCGGCCGCTCAAACAAAATCGTATCCCCTCTGCGGATCGCCACGGCTCACCCGACCTTTCCCAACAGCCAGTAGAGCGCGCCCCAGACGGCGGAAGCCGCCGTGCCGTAGGCCAGCACCGGCCCCGCGATGCCGAAGATGCGCGCCCCCACGCCCGTGACCCAGCCCTCGGCCTTGAACTCGATGGCCGGACTGACCACCGAATTGGCGAACCCCGTGATGGGCACCAGCGTACCGGCCCCGGCCCGTGCGGCCAGCTTCTGGTACCAGCCAAGGGCCGTACAGACCGCCGAAAGGAAGATCAGCGCGATGCTGGTCAGCGTGCCCGCCATGGATGGGTCGTACCAGCGCAGAAAAAGCTGGCGCAGCCCCTCCCCCAGCAGGCAGATGCCGCCGCCCGCCAGAAAAGCCCACAGGCAGTCTTTGCCCACCGGCGACGGCGGCGACGCGCGGCGCACCATTCCTTCGTATCGTTTCGGGTCCAACTTCATATATTCCACGCCCCCCCTCAGGGGGTAGTATGCCCGCCGGGGCCGTAAAATATCACATGGCCCCGGCAGTAAGGCTCCGGCACCATCAGCCGGTAGAGTTCCCGCAGGTCCCGCCCCAGGGCCTCATCCGCCGCGCAGCCGCCGCAGGGCAGCGCCAGGATGCGGTAGCGCACGCCGAACACCCGGCTCTCCAGCGCCGTCTGCCGTGCGCCGGCCCGCAGATAGAAGGCGATGCGCCGTTCGGCCGCCGCACGGTCCGGCGCTTCGTCCGGGTGTTCGCATTCCAAAATCAGGCTGTCCAGCCGTTCACGGTAGCGCTCCGCCAGCAGCCGGAGGGCCTGCGTGCCCACGCCGGCGCCCCGCAGGTCCTGCCGGACGGCAAAATAATCCAGCAGGGCGCTGCGCCGCCCCGGCTGCAGCACCTGCCAGGCATAGGCCCGCATCCCGCCGTCCGCCCCGCAGAGGGCCAGCGGCTCATAGAGCCCCGCCTGCATCAGTTCCCGTACGGCGGTAAAGGGTTTGAGTTCGGCGGCGGGGAAATCCCGCACCATATGGTCCGTATACAGTTTCTGCGCGGCGGCGCAGTCCAGACGTTGGATCTGCATGGTTTTTCTCCTTTCCAGATTGAATTGCAGGAGGGTTTCCTGTATAATACAGACAATTGTAATGGGAGGATCTTGGTTATGGAATGGACCGACATCAGCATCACCGTCGCCAAGCGCGACGCGGACACCGCCGAAGCCATCGCCACCATGGTGGCCAACGGCGGCATCTACATTGAAGATTACAGCGATCTGGAGGAACAGGCGTGGGAGATCGCCCACGTGGACCTCATCGAGCAGGAACTGCTGGACAAGCCCCGGGACGTGGTCATCGTCCACATGTATCTGGCGCCCGACGAGAACCCCGCCGAGATCCTGCCCCTGTTCGAAGAGCGGCTGAAAGCCAGCGGCATCGGCTACCAGCTGAACACCACCGGCGTGGAACAGGAGGACTGGCAGAACGCCTGGAAAAAGTATTACCACGCCATGGACATCGGGGAACGGCTGGCCATCGTGCCCGGCTGGGAGAAATACGACACCGGCCGCACCGTCATCACCATGGACCCCGGCATGGCCTTCGGCACCGGCACCCACGAGACCACCAGCCTCTGCCTGGAAATGCTGGACAGGCTGGTGCAGGGCGGCGAACGCGTGCTGGACATCGGCACCGGGTCGGGCATCCTGGCCATCGCGGCGCTGAAACTGGGCGCGCGGGAAGCCGAGGGCGTGGACATTGACCCCATGTGCGTGCGCACCGCCGGGGAGAATGCCGAACGCAACGGTGTGTCCGACCGCTTCCGGGTGCTGGTGGGCGACCTTTCGGACAAGGCCAGCGGCCGGTATGACCTCATCACCGCCAACATCGTGGCGTCGGCCATCCTCTCGCTGGCGCCCCACGTCCCGGCGCTGATGGCCCCCGGCGCGCAGTTCATCGCCAGCGGCATCATCGACGAGCGCAAAGAGGAAGTGCTGGACGGCCTGCGGGCCGCCGGGCTCACGGCCGTGGAAGTGCAGGAAAAACGCGGCTGGGTCTGCATCCGCTGCGAACAGAAGGATGTGTGAACCGTGCCGCACCGCTATTTTACCAGGGAACTGGCGGACGGGCAGGCGGCGCTGACCGGCAGCGACGCCCACCACCTGGCCAACGTCATGCGCGCCCGCCCGGGCGAACAGGTGGTGCTCTGCGGCCCCGACGGGCTGGAATACACCGGCACCGTGACGGCCATCCTGCCCGGCCGGGTGGAATTTTCCGTCAGCGAGGGCGCGCCCAGCAAAGCGGAGCCGGACCTGGCCGTAACGCTGTTCGTGGGGTACCCCAAGCAGGGCAAGCTGGAGGAGATCATCCGCCACAGCGTGGAACTGGGCGTGAGCCGCATCGTGCCCTTTTTCAGCCGCTACTGCGTGGCCGCGCCCAAAAAAGAGGATGTAAAGAACGAGCGGTACAATCGCATCGCCGCCGAAGCCGCCAAACAGGCGGGGCGCGCCGTGCTGCCCCGCGTAGAACTGCCGCTGGCCCGGTTTTCCGACGTGTGCGGCGCGCTGGCCGGATACGACAAAGCCCTGTTTTTCTACGAGGGCGGCGGTGAACCGCTGCGCACTGTGCTGGCCCCCGGCAGCGCCCGCACCCTGGCGCTGATCACCGGCAGCGAGGGCGGTTTTTCCCCCGAGGAGGCCGGAGCCGCCGCCGCGGCGGGCGCCGTCACCGTGGGCCTGGGGCCGCGCATCCTACGCTGCGAGACCGCCCCCCTGTCCGCGCTGACCGCCGCCATGCTGCTGACCGGCAACCTGGAGTAAGCCATACTATGACGTCCCGCCCCGCCGGGTGCCGGGCCGCACAGAAAACAAAACGATCCCCCGCTGCGGAAACCATGCCGCTGCGGGGGATCGTTCGTTCCGACCCGGGAAACGCGCCGTCCCACTCACCGGGCCTCCCCTTTTTCGCCCGCCGGGGCGGTGGTCGCGCGCACCACATACTGGGGGCTCTTATTCATCGTCATATACATACGGCCCACATACTCGCCTACCAGGCCCAGCATCATCATCAGGATGCCGTCCAGCAGCAGCACGATGGCAACGATGCTGGACCAGCCTGCGTCGATCTGATCCAGCAGGATCAGTTTGCGCACTACCACGATCATGGCGAACACGAACCCCGCCAGAGAGAAGGCCATGCCCATCACCGTGGCGGCCCGCAGCGGCTTGACGGAAAAGGCCGTGAAGCCGTTGAGCCACAGGCCCAGCAGTTTGGCAAAGGTATAGCCGCTCTCGCCCTGCGTGCGGTCCTGGTGGTCGATGGGCACGTTTTTGAAGCGGGACGTGGAGCGGATCGCCAGCCCGTCCACATAGGGGAAGGGATTGTCGCAGCGGACCATCTCGTCGATGACGAACCGCCGTGCGGCATAGTAGCTGGCCATGTACAGATCCCGCGGCTTTCCCATCAGCCAGGTAGCCATATGGTCGTTGACGCGGCTGCCGAAGTTGCGGAACAGGCTGTGGTGCTTGGACGGATAACTGGCATACACGATGTCGGTCTCCTCATCCAGCGCGTCGATCAGGCGGAACATCTCGTCCGGCGGCGTCTGGCCGTCGTCATCCAGGCTGACTACGATGTCGCCGTGTACATGGCGGTATCCCGCCATCAGGGCGGACGCCTGCCCGAAATTGCGGGACATACAGATGCCGAAGATATTCTCATCCTGCTGTTTCAGACGCTGGATCTCCCGCCAGGTATCGTCCGCCGGGTTATCGTTGACCAGGATGATCTCATACCGATAGCGGCCGTCCGCGAGGACCGTCCGCCGGATACGCCGCGTCACATCCGCCAGTGTAGCTGCACTGCGGTAGCAGGGAATGACAAAGCTGAGCAGTTGCACAGAGGTACGCCTTCTTTTCGTTTATTTTTTCATCCATTCACAGATGCGGGCCGGGTCCTGCGCCGCAAAAATGTAATAGCCGAACCGGGTGGAGGAATCCGTCACGATATGGTCCATCGGGTCGACGGGGCTTTCTTCCAGCAGGGCAAGCCCCGGAACGCCGCGCAGGGCTTCCCGCAGTTCCAGGTCCCGCGGGCCGAACACGAAGCGTACCCCGCAGGCCGGGTAAAATTCCGCGCGGCGCTGCAGATCGGGAGCTTGCCCCAGGGCGATCTGCACCACCATGCCCACATAGTCCAGGCCGGTAGTCCAGGGCACCAGGTGGCTGCCGATGCAGTCGCCGCCCATGCGGCCGCCGATCTCAATAAGGCGGATCTGCCCCGCCGCGTCGATCTTGAGTTCGCTGTGGGAGGCGCCGTTTTTGATCTCCAGCGTATCCAGCGCGTGGAACACCACCTGCCGGACTTTTTCCTGCATGTCCGCCGTCAGCGGCGCCGGCTGCATATGGCCGGTCTCGATGTACATGGGCGCGCCCGTGGTGTATTTGAGCGTGATCTGCAGCAGACGGTGCGCCCCCTGAAAGGAGATGCACTCCACGCTGTACTCCTGCCCCTGCACGAATTCTTCCACCAGTGCCATCCGCTCAAAGCTCTGTTCCCGGGCGCGGGCGATGGCGGCAGGCAGTCCGGCCGGGCGGCGCACCTCGGTGATGCCGCGGCTGCCCGAACGGTCCGTCGGTTTGACGATCAGCGGGTACTGCATCCCCTCCAGGGCAGACAGATCCGTGTTCGGCCCTACCAGGACCGAACGGGGCGACGGGTCGCCCGCCGCCCGGAACGCCTCCCGCATTTTGTGTTTATTGGTGGACTTTTCGCAGCAGCGCATCCCGTTTCCGGGCAGGCCCATCTGTTCGGCCACATAGTTGACCGTGACCGCCGCCAGGTCGCTGGCGATGGTGCAGATGCCGTCGATGCCGATCTCCCGGCATTTTTGCAGGATCTGTTCCTTTTCGACAATGCTGATGGGGTAGAAATGGTCCGCGATCTTTTCCCCCACATCGTCCGCCGCCCAGGCGAACACATGGGTCTCACAGCCCAGTTCTTTTGCTTTTTGGATCAGCGGGGCCTGCAGATACGACGCGCCGATAATCGCCAGTTGTTTCATAAATGGCCGCTCCAGTCAAGATCACTCGTTATTCTTTGCCGTTCTTTACTATACCATACTTTGTCAGAAATGGGAAGAAGCGTTTGGCCGGCCCGCCGCGGCTCACCGGCTCTTGCGGGTTCTTCCGGCGCGCCGTTCTTTCAACCGCCGCCCTGCCCGCCAAACGCTGTCCACAAGGCCGGTCATCGCCTGCAGGACCGGCATCGAGAGCGCAGCCAGCACCGCCAGCACCAGCACCCCGCCCAGATCCAGCGGGATAAGATCCAGCAGCGGCGCCAGCACCACCGCCCCGCCCAGGCCCAGCACGGCGCAGCCGACCCACAGCGCCCAGCGCACGGCGTTGAAGGGCCGGCAGACCCGGAACAGCACGATCAGGCCGGTCTCCAGCACCAGCAGCGTACTGATGGTGCCCAGCGCATCCGCCGAAAGGCCGAACGCATAGGCAAAGCCCTGGGCGCAGAATACCAGCAGAAAATCCGTCAGGCCGCCGGGCAGCGCCGCATGGAGCACGTTGTGCAGGAATTTTCCCCGCACCAGTTCATAGTTGGGCTCCAGCGCCAGCACGAAGGACGGCAGCCCGATGGTCACCGCCGAGAGCAGGGAAAGCTGCAGCGGCTGGAAGGGGTAGACCAGCGGCAGGCAGAGCGACACCAGGCTGAGCAGCAGCGAAAAGATGTTCTTGACCAGGAACAGCGAGGCCGAGCGCTGGATGTTGTTGATGACGCGGCGGCCCTCGTCCACCACATGGGGCAGCGCCGCAAAGTCGGAATCCAGCAGCACCAGCTGGGCCACCTGGCTGGCCGCCTGGGCGCCGGAAGCCATGGCGATGCCGCAGTCGGCGTCCTTGAGGGCCAGTACGTCGTTGACGCCGTCGCCGGTCATGGCCACCGTATGGCCGCCGCTTTGCAGGGCGTGCACCAGCTTGCGCTTCTGCTCCGGCGTGACGCGTCCAAAAACCGTATACTGCCCGGCCGCCTGCCCCAATGCGGCGTCGTCCTGCAGCGCTGCGGCGTCCACCCAGCGGTCCGCGCCTTCGATCCCGGCCTGTTTCGCCACCTGGCTGACGGCCCGCGGGTCGTCGCCCGAGATCACCTTGACCGCCACGCCCTGTCCGGCAAAGTAGGCGAAGGTATCCGGCGCGCTGGCGCGGATGCGGTTCTGCACCGGCAGCAGCGCCAAAAAGTGCAGCCGCTCCGGCGGCAGGGCGGCGGGCGGGTCGGGCAGCGGGCCGTCCAGCCGGGCCAGCAGCAGCACCCGGCAGCCCCGGGCCAGCAGCGGGTCCAGAAGGGCGCGGAATTCTTCGCTCCGCGGCCCCGCCAGCACATCGGGCGCGCCCACCACATAGACGCCTTTTTCCCCGAAGGACTTGGCGCTGTATTTGTACGCAGTGTTGAAGGGGACGCGCCCGGTGACCGGCCACCGTCTGCCCGGCCGGCCGAACTTTGCTTTCAGCGCGCGCCCGGTATCGTTGTCCGGCTCCTCCGCCCCGTAAAAGCTGCGCAGGATCTCCTCCAGCGGTTCGTCCGCCAGCGGCAGCGGCTCCCCGGCTTCCATGGCGCTCTCCGTGATGGTGCCGGTCTTATCCACACAGAGCACGTCCACCCGGGCCAGCGTCTCGATGCAGTTCATGTCCTGGGTCAGCACCCGGCGGCGCGCCAGCCGCAGCATGCCCAGCGCCAGCGCCACGCTGGTGAGCAGATACAGCCCTTCCGGGATCATGCCTACCAGCGCCGCCACCGCGCTTTCCACCGAACTGCGCAGGTCCAGCGCCAGCACCCCGTGCTGTTTCCACAGCAGCGCAGCCCCCACCGGCACCAGCAGCAGGCCGATGCCCTTGATCAGCTTGTCCAGCGAGCGCATCATCTCGCCTTTGGCCACCCTATGCCCGTCGGCCTGGGCCTGGGCCGTCAGACGGCTGGCGTAGCTTTCGTCTCCCACGCGGGTCAGGCGCGCCGTGCAGTGCCCTGCCATCAGGAAACTGCCGGAACGCAGCTCGCCGCCCTCCGTTTTCGGCACCGGCCGGGCTTCGCCGGTGAGGAGCGATTCATTGACCTGCGCGCTGCCCGCCAGTACCACCGCGTCGGCCACGATCTGATCCCCGGCGTAAAATTCCACCACGTCGTCCTGCACCAGTTCTTCGGACAGGCACTGCCCCCAGCGCCCATCCCGCAGGCAGCGGACCTTGCGGGCCGCCACCAGCGTCAGTTCGTCGATGGTCTTTTTGGCGCGCAGCTGCTGGCCGATGCCGATGACCGTATTGCAAAAGACGACCCCCAGGAAGCCCATATTCAGCCAGGAGCCCACCGCGGCCAGCATCAGCGCCAGCACCACGAACACCAGGTTGAAATAAGTGCACAGGTTATCCCGCACGATCTGGCCCACCGTCTTGGTGGGGGAACTGGGCGGGCGATTGACTTTCCCCTGCTGCCGCCGCGCCGCCACTTCGGCGGACGACAACCCCCGGATCGCTGGCATAGGCACACCTCTTTTCCGTATTGTGTTCCAGTATAACAGCCGATTATGAACAAATATAGGCAGAAAAAGCGGCATGCAGTACCCTGCATGCCGCTTTTACCCATACTGTATTATACCTCCTGCAGTTCCCCGCGGGAGCTCGCCTTGAGGTAGGCGTAGATGAAGCCGTCCAGGTCGCCGTCCATGACCGCCTGCACGTTGCCGCTCTCATAGTTGGTGCGGTGGTCCTTGACCAGCGTGTAGGGCATAAAGACGTAGCTGCGGATCTGGTGGCCCCAGGCGATCTCGTTCTGCACGCCCTTGATGTCGTCGATCTTTTCCTTGTGCTGCTGCAGCGCGATCTGATAGAGCTTGGCTTTCAGCATCTGCATGGCATATTCGCGGTTCTGCAGCTGGCTGCGCTGGGTCTGGCAGCTGGTGACGATGCCGGTGGGCTTGTGGATCAGGCGCACCGCCGAGGAGGTCTTGTTGATGTGCTGGCCGCCCGCGCCGGAGGAACGGTAGACCTGCATCTCGATATCCGCCGGGTTGATCTCGATCTCGATGTTATTGTCCAGTTCCGGCATGACTTCCAGGCTGGCGAAACTGGTCTGGCGGCGGGCGTTGGCGTCAAAGGGGCTGATGCGCACCAGCCGGTGCACGCCGTTCTCGCTCTTGAGCATGCCGTAGGCGTTGGCGCCCTTGACCATCATGGAGGCGGATTTGATGCCAGCCTCATCGCCGTCCAGCACGTCCAGCACCTCCACGCTGTAGCCGTGGGCCTCCGCCCAGCGGGTGTACATGCGGTAGAGCATCGCGGCCCAGTCCTGGGCCTCGGTGCCGCCGGTGCCGGCGTGGAAGGTCAGGATGGCGTTGTTGTGGTCGTACTCGCCGTTGAGCATCGTCATCAGCTGCAGTTCGTCGATGGCCTTCTCCACATCGGCCACCGCCTGCTCGCCCTCGCTGGTCAGGGAAGGGTCGTTCTCCTCCTCGATCATCTCCAGCAGGGTCTGTGCCTCCTCAAACTGGGTGGACAACTTGCCGAAGCGGTCCAGCTTGTTCTTCACTTCCCCCATCTCGCCGATGACCTTCTGGCTTTTGGCCTGGTCGTCGTAGAACCCCGGCAGGGTCATCTGGTGTTCCAGCTCCGCCAGGCGCTTTTCGCTGGCTTCGATGGACAGCGCGTCGCGCAGGTCGTCCACCGAGGTCTGCATCCCGGCGAGCTTTGCTTTCAGTTCTTCAATGGTGATCATATCGTTACCCCTTGATTGGCATAAATTCACATAATAGTAGTATACCCTATCGCGGGGGGCTTGTAAAGAGGGCCAACGGCCCGCAAAAGGCTCATGGAACGGGAAACTTCATAGAAATTTCTTTGCATTTACTGATACGATGCGGTATAATGGCTCTATGCTATTGGGAGGAAACAAACACATGGCACGTTATACTGGAAACCACTGCCCTGTCTGCGAACAGGCTTTTACCGACGATGACGACATCGTCGTCTGCCCCGACTGCGGCACCCCCTACCACCGGGCCTGCTGGCAGAAGACGGGCGCCTGCATGCACCAGTCGGAGCATGCCGCCGGTTTTGAATGGAAGCCGGAATTCGGCCCCGAGGCCGAGAGCGCTGCCGCGGAAGCCGTCTGCCCCAACTGCGGGACCCACAACGAACCCGGCGCAGCGCGCTGCAGCCACTGCGGCGTACCGCTGCCGCAAAGCGGCGATGCAGAACCCGGCGCGGCACAGAAGCCCGACGAAGGGCCCATCTATGCCCGCGCCCCCGGTGCGGGCGGCTACGCGCCCCCGCGCAGCGCCGGGCAAGGCCCGCACATCGACGCTTACAGCGCCGGAGCGGACGGCGGCATCTACCGCCGGGAGGTCGGCCCCGACGACCAGATCGACGGCATCCGCGCCCGGGACTGGGCTGCCTTTGTGGGGCGCAGCCCGATGTACTATCTGATGCAGTTTTTCCGCATGAGCGAGACCAAACGCAGGATCTCGTTCTCCTTTGCGGCCTTCTTCTTCGGCCCGGCCTATCTGCTCTACCGCAAAATGTGGAAAGCGGGCGTCGTGACCGGGGTCCTCACCATGCTGCTGGCCGTCCCGGGCCTGATGGGGACCATCGCCTACTACAACCCGGATTTCTTCGGCAGCATGCCGCTGGGCTGGCTCACCCCCGCCATCACGGTGTGCGACGTTCTTTCCGCCGTACTGCGGGTCGCGCTGGCGCTGTTTTCTCTTTCCGTGTATGAGAAACACGCCAAAGGCCGCATCGAACGGGTCTGCACCCAGGTGGCCGACGGCCCCCAGCGCGCCGAAGCGCTGGCCCGCAGCGGCGGCACCAGCATGCTGGCGGCGGTGCTGTATTTCGGCGTTCTGATGATGCTGGAGGTCGCTTTCTTCTATATGGCGGGCCCCGCGTTCCTCAATGCGCTGATGATGGGTTTCTGATCTTCCCCCTGCGGTCCGGCCGCAGGGCGTGCCCCCGAGGCACAATATCATATTCAGGAGGTCCCTCTAATGAAAACTGCTCTGGTGATCATGGCAGCCGGCATCGGCTCCCGCTACGGCGGCGGCATCAAACAGCTGGCAGCCGTAGGCCCCAACGGCGAGATCATCATGGATTATTCCATCCATGATGCCATTGAAGCCGGTTTCGACAAAATCGTCTTTATCATCCGCCGCGACATCGAGGAGGCTTTCAAGGAAGCCATCGGCGACCGCATCGAGGCGGTCTGCCGGGACCTCGGCGTGGAGACGGCTTACGCCTTCCAGTCCCTGGCGGACGTGCCCGCCGGGTGCACGGTGCCGGAAGGCCGCACCAAGCCCTGGGGCACCGGGCAGGCTGTGCTGGCCTGCAAGGGGCTGCTGCAGGAACCTTTCGCCGTCATCAACGCCGACGACTACTACGGCAAGGAAGCCTTCGTGCAGCTGCACGACTTTCTGCAGGGGTATGACCCCGCCCAGCCGGGCCGCCTGTGCATGGCCGGTTTCGTGCTGAAAAACACCCTGAGCGACAACGGCGCCGTGACCCGCGGCATCTGCCAGATGAACGCCGACCACTACCTGACCGGCGTGCTGGAGACCAGCGGCATCGAAAAAACGGCGGACGGCGCCGCGGCGGGCGGCAAAGCCATCGACATCGACAGCCTGGTCTCCATGAACATGTGGGGCCTGACCCCCGCTTTCGTGGACCTGCTGGAGCAGGGCTTTGGGGAGTTCTTTGCCAAGACCGCCCCCGGCAACCCGCTGAAAGCGGAGTACCTGCTGCCCATCTACATCGACGAGCTGCTGCAGGAAGGCAAAGTCAGCGTCAAGGTCCTGCCCACCCACGACCGCTGGTTCGGCGTGACGTACGCCGAGGACAAGCAGACCGTGGTGGACAGTTTTGCCCAGCTGATCGCCGGCGGCGTCTACCGCAAAGACCTGTTCAGCGACCTGAAAAAATAACCGCTTTTCCTCCCCTGCCGGGGCTTTCCCGGCGGGGGATCTTTTATTGACAACGGGCCGTCAACATGCGACAATAGAGGCAAGAAAACAAGATTTTTTTTGTACAGTTTTCCCGTCTGAAAGGAGGGTGCCACCATGAAACGTGCCGTCTCGTCCCTTGCCTTGACCCTGCTGCTCTGCGCCTGCGCCCCGGCGGCCAGCCCGTCCACCAGCACGGAGTCCCCCGCCGCCTCGACGCCGGAGAGCGCCGCCGTCGAGAGCCCCGGGACCGCCACGCCGGAGCAGGCTGCCGCGCTGCCCGCGGGGCTGGAACCCACTGGCGGTGACGTGCTGGACTATGAGGAGATACGCCCCATTGCGATCTTTTCGGACCAGAGCCCGATGCAGGGATATTACACCATGCGCCAGGGTGAACATTGGGGGCTGCTGCGCAACGACGGCCAGGAACTGCTGCCCTGCGTCTACGACAGCCCCGTAAACGGATGCTTTTTAGGAACAGACGGCGACCCCGCCTGGCACGTGGAACGCAGCGAGCCAGCCCCCGACAGCGACCGTGAACTGGATGCACAGCTGCGCAGCTTGGGCGGCGGGCACTTGTGCGACGGCCACGGCGGGTACTACCAGGAGTTTTACTGGCTGACCGACCTGCAGCGCCTGTGTGACTACAGCGGCAGCACCGGTCCCAGCACCCCCACCCACATTGCCCCGGCCCTGGCGGCGGACTACGATGGCCTGTTCCCCGCCCGGGACGCCGTTCTGAGCGAAGGCGAGGAGGGCATCCTTTTGCCCGAAGGCAGCGACGCCCCCTACCGCTACCGCCTGCCGGACGGCACCCCGCTGAACGACCAAAGCTACCAAACAGCCCTGCCTTTTGGCCATGAAGCCCTGGCTGTTGCCCAACGGGACGGGCGCTGGTGCTACCTGGACCGCACCGGCCACGAGGTGACCGCCCCCTGCTATGAAGGCACCTACGGTTACGCCACCCAATCCTCCGGCCAGGAGCCGTCCACGTCCAGTCCCCTTTTGAACGGCTTTGCCGCCGTCTGCCGGGACGGGAAATTCGGCCTGCTGGACAGCACCGGGCAAGAGCGGGTCCCCTGCACCTACGCCGGCCTTGTGTGGGACGGGCAGACCGGCTGGCTCCGGCTGGAAGATGGCTGGCACAGCTTCCGTCTGCCCGATGCAGTCCCGCCTACGATCCCCGACGCCCCCGCCCTGCCCCAGGAAGCATCCCGGGTGCCCATCGAATACGCCTACCCCGATGTGTGGGACGAGGCGGGCGCCACCCGCACCACCACATCGGAGGGCACACTGAACGTCCGTTCCGGGCCGGGCACCGGCTATGACAAGGTCAGCGACCTTGCCCCCGGCACCGCCGTCACGGTGCTGGGCCGCAGCAGCACGGTGGAGGGTTGGGTGCTGGTGATCCTGCCGGACGGCTGGCCGCCGGTGGGCTGGGTCAGCAGCGAATACCTGGAATAGCCCCATCGTGCATGAAAACTGCAAAACCATGGCACGCAGCGCCATGGAAAACGGAGGATTTTTGCGGTATGGTTAGTACAAACAGACCAAAAATACATCGCTACAGGAGGGCAATTATGGCAAAAGAAGAATTCGACTGCACGTCCCTGACTGCGGAACAGCGCGACGCACGGCTGGCGCTGGACGTGGAGCGCCTGCTGCGTTTCGGCCGCAAACACAAGCTCATCAAGGACCTGGACGTTCTGGTGGCGCGCAACACGCTGCTGGACCTGCTGGGCCTGAGCGCCCCCTGCGAGGCCAAGCCCCCGAAAGAACAGTTCGACACCCCCGCCAAACTGCTGGACGAGATGGTGGAACTGGCTGCCCGGAAAGAACTGTTTGACGGCTCTGTACTGCAGTACCGCATCAACTTCGAGACCCGGCTGATGGGCGCGCTGATGCCCCGGGAGAGCGAGGTCTGCAAGAAGTTCAAAAAGCTCTACGAGCGCAAGGGCGCCAAGGCGGCCACCGACTGGTTCTACGACCTGTGTGTGGTCTCCAACTACATCCGCACGGCGCAGATCGCCCAGAACATCCAGTGGACCTCCGACACGCCCTACGGTGAACTGGAGATCACCATCAACCTGACCAAACCCGAAAAAGACCCCAAGACCATCGCCCTGGAACGCCTGCAGCCCAAGTCCGGCTACCCGGCCTGCATGCTCTGCAAGGAGAATATCGGCTACGCAGGGCGCATCAACTTCCCCGCCCGCCAGACCCACCGCATCGTGCCCATTACGCTGGCAGGGCAGCAGTTCTATCTGCAGTACAGCCCCTACGCCTACTTCCACGAGCACTGCATCATGCTGCACGAGACCCACAAGCCCATGGAGATGGACCGCCAGACCCTGGCCGAGATCTTCGATTTCGTCTCCCAGTTCCCCCACTATACCTGCGGTTCCAACGCCGACCTGCCCATCGTGGGCGGCAGCATCCTCAGCCACAGCCATTTCCAGGGCGGGCGATATGTGTTCCCCATGCAGAAGGCTTCCATCGCCACGCCGCTGGCCGATGTGCGCTACCCCGGCGTGCGGGCCGGTATCCTGAACTGGCCGGTATCCACCGTGCGGCTGATCGGCCGCAGCAGCCAGCAGGTGCAGATCGTGGCCAACAACATCCTCTCCGCCTGGCGGGAGTACACCGACGAGAGCGTGGGCATCCTGGCCCATACCGGCGACACGCCCCACAACACCGTGACGCCTATCCTGCACTATGACGAGAGCGACGGCTACATCCTGGACCTGGCCCTGCGCAACAACCGCACCAGCGAGGAATACCCCGACGGCATCTTCCACCCCCACAAGGAATACCACAACATCAAGAAGGAAAACATCGGCCTGATCGAAGTCATGGGTCTGGCCATTCTGCCCGCCCGCCTGAAGGACCAGGGCGCGCAGATCGCCGAGATCCTGGCCGGACAGCGTCCCAACACCAGCCGCGAGGAAGGCTCTCCCCTGGCGGTGCACGCCGACTGGATCGACCAGCTGATCGCCAAATACGGCACCGCCATGGCCCCCCAGGACGCGAACAACGCCGTCAAGCAGGAGATCGGCACGGTGTTCAGCCACGTGCTGGAGAATGCCGGCGTGTTCAAGCAGGACAAAACCGGGCAGGACGCCTTCCTGCGCTTTGTAGAAGGCGTGGGCTTCCACACCGTCTGACCTGCCGCAAGACAAAAAACACCGGGAAGCGCCGCTTCCCGGTGTTTTTTATATTTCCTGCCCCTGGCCGTAATAGGCGTGGGGGCCGTGTTTGCGCTGGTAATGCTTGTCCTGCACATAGGCGGGCGCAGGCGCCGCCGCCGGGTCGATCTGCCGGGTCAGCAGCGCCATGCGGGCCAGTTCCTCCAGCACGGCGGCATGGTAGACCGCCTGGGCGGGATCGCGGCCCCAGGCAAAAGGCCCGTGGCTGCGGCAAAGCGCGCCCGGTACCGCCGCCGGGTCCAGCCCGCGGTCACGGAAAGTCCCGACGATGACCTTGCCGGTCTCGGCCTCATAATCGCCCGCCACCTCCTCCGCCGTCAGACTGCGGGTGCAGGGCACCGGGCCGTAGAAATAATCGGCGTGGGTGGTGCCGTAACAGGGGATGTCCTGCCCGGCCTGCGCCCAGGCGGCCGCGTACGTGCTGTGGGTGTGCACGATGCCGCCGATCTGCGGGAACGCGCGGTACAGTTCCAGGTGGGTCCGGGTGTCGGAGGAGGGGTTCAGCCGCCCTTCCACCACATGGCCGTCCAGGTCCACCACCACCATATCTTCCGGGGCCAGCGCATCGTAACGGACGCCGGACGGCTTGATGACCACCAGCCCCTGCGACCGGTCAATGCCCGAAACATTGCCCCAGGTATACAGCACCAGGCCCCGTTCCGGCAGTTCCCGGTTGGCACGGCAGACGGCTTCTCTCAACACTTCCAGCATGGGTTCCTCCTTTTGGGCAGCCCGCGGCGCCCTGGCTAAAAACAAAAAATCCGGGCCGTGTCTGGCAACACGGCCCGGATCTTGCTGTGGTGGAGATGAGGGGGATCGAACCCCTTACCTCCTGCATGCCATGCAGGCGCTCTCCCAGGTGAGCTACACCCCCACATGTTCGCTGTCATTCCTGACAGCTTTATGATTATAGCAAGATTGCCGCGAAATGTCAAGCACTTTTTTGAAAAATCCGCACTTTTTTTTGCCGGAGCACGGCGCAGGCGGCTTTTACAGGAACAGTTCATTGGTTTTGGGGGTCTGGCATACCGGCTGTAATTTCCGGGCCAGCAGGGCCGCCTTTTCCGCATCGGTATGGCGCGCGTGCTGCGGGCAGATCGAAACGCAGCGCATGCAGTAGATGCACCGGGCGGCGTCGGTCACCGCAGGGGCCTCCCGCGGGATCGCCCCTGCAGGGCATTTTTCCGCGCAAAGGCCGCACCCGGTACAGGCCGCCCCGGCCGCAGGCACCATGGCTGCAGCCCCCGCCTGCTTGTAGGGACGGTTGCCGGGCAGCTGCGGCGCGGCGGTGCCGCCCCGCCGGGCCTTTTCCAGAATACGGCGCCCGAACGCCTGCAGTTCGGCCCGGTCCCTGGCATCCGGCCGCCCTGCGGCGTAGCAGTGCATGATGGAATGTTCCGCCACCGCAGACACCCCGGCGATCACACGGAACCCGCACTGCACGGCAAGATCATACAGTTCAGCCAGCGTGTCCTCATAGGCACGATTGCCGTACACTGCCAGCACAGCGCAGCAGGCGCCGTTGCCCCGCACCCCCGCCAGGCGCTGCGCGGCCAGGGCGGGTACCCGTCCGGCAAAAGAAGGCACCGCGATCAGCGCAAGATCCCCTGCCGTCAGCCCTGCCGCGGAACCGTCAAAATCCATGCGGGTCAGGTCCAGCTGCTGCGCCGGCCCCTGCCAGCCTGCAGTAAGCGCCCCGGCTGCTTTCTGCGTGCCTCCGGTCGGGCTGAAAACGAGAGAAACAAACTTCATGAAGATCCCTTCTTTGACGGATTTCTGCTGCCGGGAGGCGGTTTTTTTATTATAGCACACGGCGCGCCCCTTCACAACAGGCAGTCTGCCGTGCAGCCGCCCCTTTTGGGGAAAAAGCGCCCGCGCGGCGTGGTTTTGTCTTGCGCAAACGCGCCGCAGGCAGTATAATGAATACTGTGCAAAACAATACCGGCAGAAGCAGAAACGGAGGACGCGCGATGGAAAAGATCAAGATGACCACCCCCCTGGTGGAAATGGACGGCGACGAGATGACCCGCATCCTGTGGCAGCAGATCAAGGACGAGGTCATCCTGCCTTTTGTGGATCTGAAAACCGAGTACTATGACCTGGGCCTCGTACACCGGGAGGAAACGCAGGACCAGGTGACGGTGGACGCCGCCAACGCCAACAAAAAGTACGGCGTAGCCGTCAAATGCGCCACCATCACCCCCAACGCCCAGCGGGTGGAGGAATACCACCTTTCCCAGATGTGGAAGAGCCCCAACGGCACCATCCGCGCCATTCTGGACGGCACGGTGTTCCGCGCGCCCATCATGGTCAAGGGCATCTCGCCGGTGGTGCGCACCTGGAAGCAGCCCATCACCATCGCCCGCCACGCCTTCGGCGACGTCTACCGCGCCACCGAGTACCGCGTGCCCGGCCCCGGCAAGGCGGAACTGGTGTTCACCAGCGACGACCACCGCCGCACCGCCCACTGGCAGACCGTGCACCGCTTTGAAGGCCCCGGCGTGCTGCAGGCCCAGTTCAACACCGACAAATCCATCGGGTCCTTTGCCCGGTCCTGCTTCCAGTATGCGGTGGACACCAAACAGGACCTGTGGTTCGCCACCAAGGACACCATCTCCAAGCAGTACGACCACACCTTCAAGGACATCTTCCAGGAGATCTACGACGCCGAGTACAAGGAAAAGTTCGAGTCCCTGGGCATCGAGTACTTCTACACCCTCATCGACGACGCGGTGGCCCGGGTCATCCGCTCCCGGGGCGGTTTCATCTGGGCCTGCAAGAACTACGACGGCGACGTGATGAGCGATATGGTCTCCACCGCCTTCGGTTCCCTGGCCATGATGACCTCGGTACTGGTCTCCCCCGACGGCAACTACGAGTACGAGGCTGCCCACGGCACCGTGACCCGCCACTACTACAAATACCTCAAGGGCGAGGAGACTTCCACCAACCCGGTGGCCACCCTTTTCGCCTGGTCCGGCGCGCTGCGCAAGCGCGGCGAACTGGATGGCATCGACGCCCTGGGCCGCTTTGCCGATGCGCTGGAAAAAGCTACCATCGACACCATTGAATCCGGCGTCATGACCGGCGACCTGTGCGCCATGTGGGAGGGCGAGACCCCCGCCCGCAAGGTCACCTCGCTGGAGTTCCTGCGGGAGATCCGCAGCCGCATGGAGCAGGCCCTGGCCTGACCCCCGCAAACCGCAAAGCCGCCGCATGCCGGGAATCCCCGGCATGCGGCGGCTTTTTGCGTTGCCCCTGCCCGGGGCGGCGCATTTACGTTTTGTTGTTTTCCACTAAATTATACATCCTGTAAATAGTAAAAGCACCCGGCCTCACTCGACGCAGACCACGCCGCCTTCCTTGACGGTAATGGTCATGCCGTCCTGCACGTATTGCAGGAATTCTTCCCCCAGGCAGTCCACCACCGGCATCTGGGCGTTGTCCAGCCAGACGGCGGCCAGCACCGAACCGGCGGCTGCCAGCGAGTCGATGGGGTTGGAGAACAAGAGGCAGGCGGGCTGCCGGTTCATCGAACAGGCGCAGTAGAGCACCAGCCCGCCGGTGGTGGAGCCGATGGTCTGGGGCAGGCAGAGGGCCTTGCCCGCCATGGGCTTGCCGTACAGGTCCGGGTTGTTCTGGTCGCCGCAGGTGGCCTTTTTGTCGCCGAACTGCAGCGCCTTCTGGAAGGACGCCAGCGTGTTCAGCCCCCCGTGGGAAACGAGCGCCGGGGCGGTGACGCAGCCGGGCGCGACGACACGGCCGTGAAATTCCTTCATTGCCGGGGACCCCCTTTCGTGATCTGGGCGAGGAGTTCCTCCTCGGTGTAGTAGCGGGCGGTCGTGTAGGTGCGCAGCTTGTTGGAGCAGGTGATCACCGGCATCGGGCCGCACAGCGGGTTGTTCATGTACATCAGCGGGCAGATGCAGGAGAGGATGACCCCCGTGGCAGCCAGACGGGCGCCGTAAGGGCCGGCCTCGAACGCTTTCTTGACGCCGGGGGCGGTGGTGAACACCGTGGGGACGGCCACCTTTTTGCGCCCGGCGGCCCGCAGGCCTTCCTCCAGGCGGCGGGTCCAGTCCTCCAGCTGCTGCAGGCTCAGGTGCGGGCAGCCCACAAAGCAGAGCTTGGGTTTGGCGTTGGCGTCTTTCCAGACCAGGGGGTAGTTCTCCTTGACGCGCTGCAGTTCGGCGTCGTCGATGATGTATTCCTTCGCGCCGGGGGCGATGAGGGCGGCCCCCTGTTCCTTCGCCTCGGGGGTCAGGCCGTCGATGTGGTAAAGCCCCACCGCGCCGTTGGAAGCCGTGGCCGCGCCGAAATCTTTCAGATAGGCGCAGGCCGCGTCGGTCAGTTCATTGCCCAGCCAGCGGTCGAGCCCCATGACGTAGGGCACATCCTCCATGACCTTCATGCCGATGGCCGAACCCAGCAGCTGGGCCTCCGGCCTGCGGGTGGTCTGCACGCGGACGACCCAGGTGGCCTTGCGCCCCTCGTCGGTGAGCAGGCCGAAATAGGGCACATACCCGGCCACCGAACCCATCAGGTCCATGATGCCGGAATTGCGGTTGCACCGCGCCCCCAGCACCGAGTTGGCGTACACCACCGCCGAGGATTCCGCCCAGCTGAGCACCTCGCCCTTGGCGGGGCGGTTGCCCTGTTCGTCCAGGTAGCAGGCGCAGCTGAAGGCATCCTCATCCATCAGGCCCAGCTGGCGCAGCTGGTTCTCATAGAAAGCCTGCTTGCTGTACATAAACTTTTTGAACACCAGGTTCTGCAGGAAATTGGCGGGCACGTTGGGGTCCAGGGGCCGCGGGTCCACCGAGAATTTCTGCCCGGAGACCGCCCCTGCCCGGATCAGCTGGTCCATCAGGTCGTACACCGGCCCCAGCGCCTTGAGACCGAACGAGGTGACCAGATGGTTGTAGCGGGAGGTCACCGGCACCAGCTTTTCGGCGCCGAAGATCTCGCCGTACATGATGAGCGTTTTCATGACCTTGGCCATGGTCTCGCCCTTTTCACCGTCCAGGATGCGCTGCTGTTCGTCCGTCAGTTTCATCATACTCTATCCCTCCTTACAGCTTCATGCAGACGTCCCACGCCCGCCAGATGACGGTGCGCAGATTGCCCACCTTCCGGGCGTCGCCCACGATGTGGACATGCCGCCCTTTGGCCGCCAGCGGTGCAGGCCGGTATCCCACCGAGAGGATGACCGAGTCTGCCGGGATCTCCTGCCGGGTGCCGTCCTTGCGGGTGACGGTCACCGCGCCGTCCCGGATCTCCCCCAGGGACGTTTCCAGGTACACCGGCACCTGGTTGGTCTTGAAGAAGTCCCGCAGGTAGCTGGAATTGGCCAGACATACGCCGGATACCGCGATCAGGTCGTCCTTCATCTCCACGATTGTGGGCTGCTTGCCCTGCAGGTAGAGGTCGTAGGCGATCTCGCAGCCGGTCAGGCCGCCGCCCACGATGACCACCTTCTCCCCCACCGGGCGCTTGCCCAGCAGATAGTCCACCGCCTGGATGCCTTTCTCGGCCCCGGGTACCGGCAGCGAGACCGGCGCCGCGCCGGTGGCCACGATGATCTCGTCCGCATGCAGGGCCGCCGGGTCCTTCACTTCCGTTCCCAGCTTGACGGTCAGGTTGGGGTACTTGGTCACCTCCCGGGCGTACCAGGCCAGCAGCGCCCGGTCCTTCTCCTTGAAGGAGGGGGCGGCCGCCGCCTGGAACACGCCGCCCAGGCGGTCGCTCTTTTCATACAGCGTCACATTGTGGCCCCGCCGGGCGCAGACCAGAGCGGACTCCATCCCGCCGATGCCGCCGCCGATGACGGCGATCTCCTTGGGCGTGGTCACGGGGGTCAGGCGGTATTTGCGGGACTGCATCGTGGTCGGGTTGAGGGCGCAGCGCGCCATGCCCCGGGTATCGCCAAAGGACTGGGCGTTGGCATGGCCCTTGTAATGCGCCATATTGAAGCAGCCGTTGTGGCAGCAGATGCAGGGCCGGATGTCCTCCATGCGGTCCTCCAGCATCTTGGTGACCCAGGCGCCGTCAGTCAGGAACTGCCGGGCCACGCCCATGGCGTCGATGCGTCCCTCCGCAATGGCGGCCGCGGCCACATCGGGCTCCATGCGCCCGGCACAGACCACCGGGATGTCCACGAACCGCTTGATGTGGGCCACATCCTCCAGGTTGCAGTTCAGCGGCATGTACATGGGCGGGTGGGCCCAGTACCAGGAATCGTAGGTGCCGTTATCGGCGTTGAGCATATCGTAGCCCGCGTCCTGCAGGTAGCGGGCGGCCTTCTCGCTCTCCTCCATGTCGCGGCCGATCTCGGTGTAAGTCTCCCCAGGCAGCGCGCCGTAGCAGAAGTCCTTGACCTTGGACAGCACGCTGTAGCGGATGGACACCGGGTAATCGGCCCCGCAGGCGGCCTTGATGGCCTTGACGATCTCCACGGCGAAGCGGTAGCGGTTTTCAAAGCTGCCGCCGTAGCGGTCGCTGCGGTGGTTGGTGTATTTCATGGCGAACTGGTCCAGCAGATACCCTTCGTGCACCGCGTGGACCTCCACGCCGTCCACGCCCGCCTCCTTGCACAGCAGCGCCGTCTTGGCGAAGGCCGCCACGATCTGTTCGATCTGGGGCACCGTCATTTCGGGGCAGGTGACGCCCTCCGCCCAGCGGGCGGGTAGCGGGCTGGGGCTGGCCAGCTGGTAGTTGGTGTCCAGGATGGGTTTGGCCAGCACCCGCAGCACGGGGTTTTTGTGCAGCGGCAGCACCTCGTCCGTAATGCCCCAGGACCGGCCCATACCGGCGGTGAGCTGCACGAACAGCTTGGCGCCGGTGGCGTGGATCTGCTCCATATACGGTTTCAGTTCCCGGAACATCTTTTTGTTCTGGTACAGCCACCGCCCGCCGATGGTATCGCGGATGGGGGCGATGCCGGGAATGATCAGGCCCACGTTGTTGCGCGCCCGTTCCAGGAAGAAGCCGGCGGCTTCCTTGTCGAAGTGGTTGGGTTCCATCCAGCCAAACAGCGAGGTGCCGCCCATGGGGCAGAGCACGATGCGGTTCTTGATCTCCACATTGCCGATCTTCCAGGGGGTAAACAGCGCTTCGTACGTTTGTTTCATACCATCGCATCCTTTCTGTGTGCGGGGAAACGGTTCATACCACCAGTATACCATTGCCCCCGTTCCGGCGCAATACGGCGGAAGCGGGGGCGGGGTACTGTTTTTTACTCTGCCAGGGAGAATCGGAACACCGCGGTGGGATCGTCATAGTTTTCATTGGACACCCACAGCATGGTCCTGTCGGTCAGGTTGTACACGGCGCTGTGCACGGTGCAGCCGTTGCTGTCGTCGTTGTTCCAGCTGCGGCGCCCCACGATCTGCAGGATGTCCATGGCAGCCTGTTCGTCAGCCACGACGGCGCCGGTCTTCTGCAGTTCCTCATACAGGCGGTCGTAGCGGTCGGCCCCTTTCTTTTCCTCGGCCGGGGACTCGTCATAGTAGCCGGGCTGCAGCACAAAGTTGGTCACGACCTGGTAGTCGCTGGCCGCTTCGCGCGTGCCGATAGCGTCGTCCTGGTCGTTGTAGATGACCTTCAGCGTGCGTTGGGTCCCGTCGTTATCGGTCATGTCGGTGCCGTTGGTCCACTCCAGAATGGCGCTCTTGCCGGTGGAATCCGCCACCATGTAATGGTAGGAGGTGTTGGCCGAGTCGTGCAGGTCGTAGGAGGAGGCGATCTCCACCGCTTCCTCCACATTGTCGGCGTAGTCCAGGATCAGGCGCAGCAACGTGGTGGAGGTGAAGTCCGGCTTGTCGGTGTCCTGGCTGGTGGGGATGGTCTCCTCGCCGCCCTGGTAGGTCATGTAGATGCCGCAGCTCACGCCCGCGTCGTTGATGCCGTCCAGCGGCGCGTAGGGGGCCGCCAGGCAGATGACCTTGTCCATCAGGCTTTCCATGTTCTGGTCCACGTCGATGCCCAGGAACTGCAGGTCCACCGTGGAGATGGAGGCGTGGCGGCCCTCGTTCTTCTCGGTAAAGACCAGCATGGTGTTGGTCTTGGAGAAGTCGTAGTTGCGGGCGAACAGGCGGTCGCCGTCCTGGGTCGCGGCCGTGAAGGAGGAGCAGCCGATCTCCGGCGCGCTGATCTGGAGGTCCACCACCCCGTGGGTGATGTTGCCGGTGATGAACTGGATCAGTTCGTTGTCGTTGCTGACGCCGCCCTGGGCCACAAAATCGTCCAGATAGAAGCCGCCCTTGACATGCATCGCATAGACCGCGCCATCCAGATGGTCATCGTTGCGGTCGCGCAGCATCTCGATGCTGGCGACCGAGCCGATCTCATTGTGCCACACTCCATAGATAGCGGCGGCGGCCAGCACGAGCAGAAGCGCGATGACGGCCAGCACCGCCAGCAGGATCTTTTTCAGACTGAGTTTTTTCTTGGTTTCCACTGCGTTCATGGGGAAATTCCTTTCTTCTTTTCTTTTGCGTAAACAGGGTCATTCCGGGATGCCTTCCCGGCTGAGGGTGCGCAGATTCCGGGCGATCGCTTCCAGCGCCCGGTAAAAGGCTGCGCGTTCTTCGTCGCTCAGCCCATCCCCGGCGGCTTCCACCGCGCGCCGGACGCGCTGCTGTACCTGGGCAGCCGCCGCACAGCCCGCCGCGGTAAGTGCGACGGTGCCGCCGTAACCGCCCTCCTTGCGCACGAGGCCCTTCTTTTCCAGGATCGCCAGCATGCGGGAAGCGTCGGATTTGTCCTTCAGGCTGATCTCACACAGTTCCGGGACCGTGATCCCCTCCGGGTAGCGGCAAAGAATGGTCAGATAGGTGGCGTGGGCCCCCTTGAGCCCATAGACCTTCATCTCCTCCCCCGCCAGCTTGTGCCAGCAGCGGGAGATCTCAGCGATCGCCAGTGAAAAGCGTTCAAAGCGTTCGATCATCGTCAGGCTCCTTTCCCGGGCCAAAAGTTGAAAGCTCAACTTTAAGAGTATACTACCAACTTGTTGCGCCGTCAACTTTCAAAAGGGGGTACTTTTTATCTTTTTTGTTCCACTTTTTGCAGAAAACAAGCATGCACCGGCAGCGGCGGCCTGTTTTGCCCCTTCCCTATGCTGCTGCCGCACAGAAAAGAGCAATACGGCGGGTGCTTTTGGGTGGAGGATGGGGGGACTCTCCCGCGGCCTGCCCAACAGTCCGCAGGACTGTTGGGCCCGCGCTGCGGCGCGGCGGCCTGTTCTCGTCTCCCCATCCTGACCGCCACGCAAAAAGCCCGCCGGGATACGGCGGGCTTTCCTGTGTGGTGGAGGATGGGGGACTCGAACCCTCGACCTCTGCGATGTGAACGCAGCGCTCTAACCAGCTGAGCTAATCATCCAAGATGGGGTCAACGCTAGTTATTATACGGCATCCCGGCCGCTTTGTCAACCCCATTTATAAAGTTTTTACCGGGTCAGCGCGCCAGCGCTTCGGCCAGCGCGGCCAGCTGGGCCTCACTGGTTTCGTCAAGCGCGCTCTTGATGGTCACGCCTTCGTCCAGGATCGTCAGGTTCTTGCAGCCTTCCAGCATCTTGCGCATAACGCGGCCTGCGGTGGGCGCCCAGCTGCCGTTTTCGATCAGCGCTACCGTGCGGTTCTGGTAGTTGCGCTCGGCCAGATGCTCGATCAGGTGGCGGGTGAAGGGGAACACCTCGGCGTTATACGTCGGGCTGGCCAGCACCAGCTTGCTGTAACGGAAAGCCTGGGCTACGGCCTCCGCCCAGTCGCTGCGGGCCAGGTCCATCACCGTAACATCCAGCCCCTTGCCGCGCAGCATCTCGCCCAGCTGCTCCGCCGCAGCCTTCGTGTGGCCGTAGATCGAACTGTACGCCACCAGCACGCCGTCGGTCTCGGGGCGGTAGGCGCTCCAGGCGTCGTAGACCGCCAGCACGTCGGCCAGCTGTTCCTTGTGCAGCACCGGCCCGTGGAGCGAGCAGACAGTCTCGATGTCCAGACCCGCCGCTTTCCTGAGGACCGCCTGCACCTGCGCGCCGTACTTGCCCACGATGCCGATATAGTAGCGGCGGGCTTCGGGCAGCCATTCTTCCTCCACGTCCAGCGCGCCGAACTTGCCGAAGGCGTCCGCGCTGAACAGGACCTTGTCCGCCGCATCATAGGTCATGACGACTTCCGGCCAGTGGACCATGGGCGCCGTGACAAAGTGCAGCGTGTGCGCGCCCAGCGCCAGGGTATCGCCCTCTTTGACGGCCTGGCTGCGGCCGGCAAAGTCGGCGTCGAAGAACTGCTGCATCATGGCAATGGCCTTGGCCGAAGCCACGATGGTAGTTCCGGGATATGCCTGGGCAAACGCCTGCAGGGAGCCGGAATGATCGGGCTCCATGTGCTGGATGATCAGATAATCCGGCGAACGCCGGCCCAGGATGGACGCAATGTTGGTCAGCCACTGGTCGGCAAAGTGCGCGTCCACCGAGTCCATGACGGCTACTTTTTCGTCCTGGATCAGATAGGAATTGTACGCCATGCCGTTGGGCACCGTATACTGCCCTTCGAACAGGTCTACGTCGTGGTCATTTACGCCCACGTACAAAATGTCCTTGGTGATCTCCATATGGGTAAACCTCCCTGATTTTACGATTCATTTGCCGTATTTAGTATAGCACAGGCTGCGGTTCTTGTCTTGTGTTTTTACAAAAAAATGGCGGAAACCAAACGATTCCCCGTCTGGCAACGGGGAATCGTTCGATCAGCGCACCTCCGGCGCGGGGACGGGCGCGTCCATGGGACGCGGCGCGCCCTCTACCCACTGGATGGCCTTTTTGGGGCATTTGGTCACACAGGTGCCGCAGCCGTTGCATTTGGTGTAGTCAATGACCGCCACATTATCTTTGAGGAAGATCGCCTGCTGGGGGCAGTTGCGCACACACAGCCCGCAGGCGATGCAGCCCACCTTGCAGATCTTGTTGACCAGCGCGCCCTTGTCCTTATTGGAGCATTTGACGGCGGGCTGGGGAGCGATAGGCTTCATCTGGATGATCTGGCGCGGGCAGACTGCCGTGCAGGCCGTACAGCCGGTGCATTTGCTGCGGTCCACCACCGCTACGCCGTTCACCACATGGATAGCGTCGAACTTGCAGGCGCGGGTGCAGTCCCCCAGGCCCAGGCACCCGTAGGCGCAGGCACTGGGTCCGCCCGCCACCGCCGCTGCGGCAGCACAGGTCTGGATGCCCTTATATTCAAAGCGCCGGCCGCAGTTTTCTCCCCCGGCACAGAGCACGGTAGCGCGCAGGCTGGGGCGGTCGCCACTGTCGGCGCCCATGATCCTGGCAATGGCGTCGGCGGCCTTGTCGCCGCCGGGGGCGCACTTGTAGATGGGCGCGCCATCCTCCACGATGGCCTTGGCATAGTCGGAGCAGCCCGCGTAGCCGCAGCCGCCGCAGTTGGCGCCCGCCAGACATTCGGTGACTTCCGCGATACGCGGGTCCTCATACACGGCCATGAATTTGGCGGCCAGCACCAGGATCAGGCCGCCGACCAGGCCCAGCACCACCAGCACGATGACCGCAAACAGGATCGGGTTCATTCTCTCCATTCCCCTTTCTTACAGGATCGCATTGATGATGTTTTCCACCAGGCCGCCGAAGCCCATAAAGCTCAGCGACGTGATGGCGGCCGCGACCAGCGTGATGGGCAGCCCTTTGAAGCAGGACGGCGGGTCGGCATTCTCCACCCGCTGGCGCACGCCGCAGAACAGCAGCATGGCCACCAGGAAGCCCACGCCTGCGCCCGCGGAGCAGACCAGCGCTTCGGCATAAGCCAGGCCGAAGCCGGACTGCTGCACCACGGCGGAATAGTCCTGCACCGCCAGGATGGTCACGCCCAGCACGCAGCAGTTGGTGGTGATCAGCGGCAGGTAGACGCCCAGGGACTGGTAAAGGGCCGGAACGTAGCGCTTGAGCGTGATCTCGATGAGCTGGACCAGGACGGCAATGACCAGGATGAAGATAATGGTCTGCATATACCCCAGGTCGAAAGCATCCAGCAGGAAGATCTGCAGCGGGAAGGTGACTGCCGTGGCAATGACCATGACCACGATGACGGCCACGCCCATGCCCAGCGAGGAATCCAGCTTTTTGGAAACGCCGAGGAACGGGCAGATGCCGAGGAACTGTACCAGCACGTAGTTATTGACCAGGATCATGCTGAAGAAGATGGTGGCGAAGGCCGCGATCTGAGAACTCATGCTTCAGCGCCCCCTTCCTTTTCCGTTTTGGCGGACTCGATCTGTTCCAGCATCACATCGCCGCAGGTCTTGCGCTCGATGGGTTTATCCAGTTTGCGCTCGACCCAGACGCAGGCGGCCATCAGGCAGCCAAACACGAAGAAGCCGCCGGGCGCCGAATTCATGACCGTCATGCGGTCGACGTTTTCGGGAATGAGCTGGATGCCCAGCCAGGTGCCGTTGCCGATGATCTCACGGATGGAGGCCATCAATACCATGGTGAGGATGTACCCCACGCCCATTCCAAGGCCGTCCAGCGTAGAATCCAGCACGGTATTCTTGCAGGCGAACATCTCGGCGCGGCCGAGGATGATGCAGTTGACGACGATCAGCGCCAGGTAGACGCCCAGCGTCTTGTACAGATCCGGCACGAACGCCTGCAGCACCATCTGCACCACCGTGACGAAGGTGGCGATGATGACGATGTAGCAGGGCAGATGAACTTTGGCGGGGATGACCTTGCGCAGCGCCGAGATGACGATGTTGGAGCACACCAGCACGAAGGTCATGGACAGGCCCATGCCCAGCGCGCCGGACACGGTCGTGGTGATGGCCAGCGCGGAGCAGCAGCCCAGCACCAGGCGCAGCACCGGGTTTTCACGGATGATGCCCGCGGTAAATACTTTCCATTTGCTCGGTTTTTCCGCCATCGTCATGCACCCCCTTTGATCTCATTGTTGTAGCAGTCGATGGCCGCATTGACGGCGGCAAAGACCGCGTTGCTGGAATAGGTGGCGCTGGCGATGCCGTCCACCGGCGCGCCGCTGGACACCGCACCGCCGTTCCAGCCGATGAACCCGTCGGTGAAATCTTCTTCCGCCACCTTGGAGCCGATGCCGGTGGTCTGTGTGGAAGCGTCCACGCTGATGTTGGTGATCGTCCCGGCGGCGTCAAACGCCACATAGACCGTGATGTCGTTGCCGGAATATCCGGCGGCGGCAGCGCAGACGGCCGCCGCGCCGGACGGCGTGGTCACCGCGCCCTGCACGCCCTCAGTGGCAAGGCCCTGCACCTCAGTCATGTCGGCGTCGGTCGTGCCTTCCGGCAGGACCGACAAGTAGGAAGCCAGGGTCTGCGCGCGGGTGTTCGCCGCAATGATGGGGGCGGTCACATCGTTGAGGACCGCCAGCAGCGCGCTGCACACCAGGCAGATCGCCACCAGCACCACCACCGGCAGCACCAGTTCCCTGACGGCGTTCTGCTTTTCCGGGGTCTGCTTGCTGGCCATCAGGCGTCGCCCCCTTTCTTGCCGGCTTTCTTTGCTTTTTTGTAGCCCAGCGGTTTCTGGTGGCCCCACTCGTTGAACCAGGGGGTCATCAGGTTGCCCAGCAGGATGGCGAAGCCCATGCCTTCGTTCATGCTGGCGAAATGACGGATCAGGAAAGTCACAAGCCCGATGAAAATGCCGTAAAACAGCTTGCCGCGGGTGGTAAAGGGGCTGGTGACATAGTCGGTAGCCATAAACACGGCGCCGAACAGCAGGCCGCCGCCCATACATTCCATCAGCGCCACATAAGGGTCGCCGGTATACAGGAGCGTCAGGATGTAGCAGGTGGCCACGATGCTCACCGGGATGGCCGCCTGGATGGCGCCGGTCGCCAGCAGGATGGCAAACCCGGCCAGGATGGCCAGCACGCAGGTCTCGCCCAGCATGCCGCCGTGGAGGCCCAGGAACATATCCAGGAAGTTGACGGCCCCCAGGTCCACCGTGCCGGCCAGCGGCGTGGCGGAAGCCAGCGCGTCCACCGCCATATCGGGGTAGACATAGGCCGTCATGCGGGTGGTGAAGCCGAGGAACAGCACGATACGGCCCACCAGCGCCGGGTTGGCGAGGTTATAGCCGATGCCGCCGAAAAGCTGTTTGACGATGACGATGGCCACAAAAGCGCCCACCACCGCGATCCACAGCGGCATGTTCACCGGCATGTTCAACGCCAGGATGATACCGGTGACCACCGCGGAGAGATCCCCCGCCGTGTTGGCCTTATGGTTGAGCCACTCGTAAAGGGCTTCAAAGGCCACGCAGGCCAGGGCGGTCACCGCCACCAGAAGCAGCGCCCGTGCGCCGAAGATCAGCGCCGAAGCCAGCACACAGGGCATCAGGGCCGCGACGACCGCGCCCATCAGGCCGCGGGTCGTGGAATGGTCCCGGATGTGCGGCGACGCCGTCACAAGCAGACGTTCTTCCATGGGTCATTTGCCTCCTTTCCGCGCTTCGCTCAGATACCACGCCTTGGCCAGCGCCATCGTCTGGCTGACAGGCCGCTTGGCGGGGCAGACATAGCTGCAGCTGCCGCAGGCCACGCACAGGTCGATGCAGCGCGCTTTCAGCGCGGTGAGATCTTTGTTGTTGAACGCCTCCGCGATCACCACGGGTTCCAGGCCCATGGGGCAGGCGTCGATGCAGCGGCCGCAGCGGATGCAGGCCTGGGCATCGGGCAGGGCGGCCCGGCCTTTGCTGAACAGCAGCAGGCCGTTGTTCTGCTTGAGCACCGGGAAGTCGGCGGAAGGCGCCGCGCCGCCCATCATGGGGCCGCCGAAGATGATCTTGCCCAGTTCCACGCCGGGCTTGATGCCGCCGCAGGCCTCGATCACGTCGCGGTACAGCGTGCCGATGGGCACCTCGATGTTCTGCGGTCTGGCGATGGCGTCCCCCTCCACCGTCACGCGCTTGGTGGTCAGGGGCAGGCCGGTCTTGAGGTACTTGCCCAGGGTGGAAACGCTGGTCACGTTCATGATGATGCAGCCCACGTCGGCGGGCAGGCCCGGCTTGCCGGAAGGCCCCACTTGCGGCACCTCGCGGCCGGTGCAGCTTTCCACCAGCGTTTTTTCCGCGCCCTGCGGGTAGCGGGCGGGCAGCGGCTTGACCTTGACGCCGGGCATCTGGCGCACCAGCGAGCACATCAGGTCGATGCACTCGGGTTTGTTGCGTTCGATGCCGATGATGCAGTTGGGGATGTTGCAGTACTTCATCACGGCGCTGATGCCGGAAATGATGGTATCGCTGCATTCCAGCATTTCGCGGCAGTCGGTGGTCAGGTAGGGTTCGCATTCCGCCGCGTTGATGAGCAGCGTATCCACCGTATCCGCCGCCAGCTTGACGTGGGTCGGGAACCCCGCGCCGCCCACGCCCACCAGGCCGCAGGCCTGGATCGCGGCCAGCAGCCCCGCTTTATCATTGACCACCGGCGGTACGCAGGCCGGGTCCACGGTCTGTTTCCCGTCCGCTTTGATGGCTACCGCCGTTGCCATGACGCCGTTGACCATGCGCATGGGCGCCACATCCAGCACCGTGCCGGATACGCTGGCGTGCACGTTGGCGCTGACAAAGCCGCCGGCCTTGCCGATCAGCGTGCCTACCAGGACGGTATCCCCCTTCTTGACCACCGGCTCCGCCGGCGCGCCGATGTGCATCAGCATGGGAATGATCACATGTTCCGGCACCGGCATTTTGACCGTCGGCTGTGCCGCCGTGCCCTTCTCATGGGGCACGGCGGCGCCCTTTGCGGAACGTTTCAGGAATTTGAGCATCGGTTTCCCCCGTTTCTCCATTTTTGGCGCCGCGCCCCGGCAGGAAGCCGGAACACGGGATACCGAACGTCTATCTGCTCCGTGCATGGGACGTCCCCTGCCCCCCTGTGCAACAGGCCGGCGGAAAGGGTCCGTTCCGGGAAATTTCCAGATACACTCTAGCTATTTTACCATTTTAAACCCACAAGTCAAGTTTTGGAGCGTGCAAAGCAACGCATTTTTTGCAAGTTTTTCCTTCGGAAAGAGCACCCTTCACCCGCCGCCCGAACCTGCCGGACAGGCCTTCCTTTATAAAGGGCAGGCGGGAGGCCCCCGCCCCGGAAAGCGGCGGACCGCCCCCTGCGCCGGGGACGGTCTGCCAAAAGGCCCTTGGCCGCCTTACAGTTCCACGTCCTGCAGGCGCAGCAGGGCCAGGATATAAATTTTGAGCGCTTCGATCAGCTTTTCAAAGGGCGCCCCCTCGTTGGCGCCGTGCATCGGCCCCGCGAACGCAGGGATGGCCACATCGGTATGCTCCGGCCCGAAACTGACCGCATAGGGGAAGTGCCGCGCGTAGGTACCGCCGCCCATGGTGAAGGGGGTCTGCTGCTCGCCGGTCACCTCGTTGTAGGTGTTGATGAGGGTCTGGATGGCCGGACTGTCGGCTGCGATGTAGAAGGGCACCCGGCTGGTCAGGTTTTCCAGATGGGCGGCCGTGCCGCAGACCTGCTCCAGCGCGGCGGTCATCTTTTCGGGGTCGGTGTTGGTGGGGTAGCGGCAGTCGAAGCTCTGGCGGATCACACCGTCCTCCTGCCCGATGGTGCCGCCGATGATGGTCAGCGGGTCGAACAGGCCGTCATCCGCCGCGATGCCCACGGCGCTGCCGTCGGTGGCGGCATGGAGTTTTTGCAGCACCCGCAGGTAGGCCTGCTCGGCCTCGGTACCGATGTGGTTGTGCAGCAGGCAGTCCACCAACAGGCTGATGGCGTTCACGGTGCCCGCAGGCATGGCGGCGTGGCCGCTCTTGCCCTGGCCGCGCAGCACGGTGGCGCCGTTCTCCCCCGCTTCCTTGGTGACGCCCTCGGTGCACTCGATGGCGTCCGGCGCCACCCGCACCGTGCAGAAAGCCCGGTCGGGCACGGCGTTGCGGGCCACGCCGCCCTGGAAGTCCAGGATCACACCGTTTTCCAGCCTGGGGCTTACGATCTCGCCGTTGAAGCCGCCCTTCTCCCCGTTGCAGACCGGGAACTCGGCGTCCGGCGTAAAGCAGAACGCCGGCATGGGGTAATGCGCGGCGTAGTAGTCCACGTCGTGCATATTGGTCTCTTCGTTGGTACCCAGCAGCGCGCGCACCGGGTATTTGAGCTCGATGCCGCTGTCCTTGAGGTATTTCAGCGCATACAGGCAGAGGATGCCGGGGCCTTTGTCGTCCGACACGCCGCGGCCCAGGAGCCAGCCGTCCCGGACGCGGACGGTGTAGGGGTCGGCGTCCCAGCCGTTGCCCTCGGGCACCACGTCGGTGTGGGTGATGGTCGCCAGATACTTCTGCCCTCCGGCGATGGGGCCGGTCTGGGCCCAGCCGATGTAGCCCTCGGCGTTATACGTTTCAAGGCCCAGCTCGGCGGCGATCTCCAGCGCCTTGTCCAGCGCGGCCCGCGGCCCCGCTCCGAAAGGCGCGCCCGGTTCCGGCGTGCCCTCCACGCTTGGCACCGCCACCAGGCGGGTGATGTCACGCAGAATATTGTCGCGGTTCTGCTCCGCAAAAGCGTCGATGGACGCCCAACGTGGATCGTTCATAAATCGTAACCTCCCGGAATCATTTTCTCCCCGCAGCAGCCGGACTGCCCGGGTCTTTCCGACACACTTTAGTATAGCACACCCCTTTAAAATGTAAAGGCATCTTTCTGCGTGTGCGGGATCGCGGCAGGGCAACCGTGCTCCGCTGCCCGCGCCCCGTTTTTTCCCGGCATTCTTGACATGGCGTTGCATTTGTGTTATATAATATTTAGTTACACTAATCATTTAGCAAAGGAGTGGTTCCATGGCCGCCGGCAGCGAACAGCGTTTTGTGCAGCAGCTGAAGCGGGGCGTGCTGGAAATGCTGGTCCTGCAGCTTCTGGCCGACCGCCCCGGCCATGGGTACGAACTGATCGTGCGGCTGCGGGAGTCCGGCGGCCTGCTGGACGTGAAGGAGGGCACGCTCTACCCCCTCCTCTACCGGCTGGAGGAGGAGGGCTGCATCACCTCGGTCTGGAACAGCCCGGACGGCCCCGGCGCCCCGGCCAGGTTGCCCCGGCGCGTTTACTCCATCACCGAGGACGGGCGGACGGTGCTGGCCCGCGAGCGCGCCGTCTGGCAGCGGTTCGCGGGTACGGTGGAACAGTATCTGAGCGGGGGCGCCCCCGGCAAAGCAGCAGGCGATGCCGCTGTTTTGTTATAAATAGGACCGTTCCGGGGTTCTTTCCCGGTACGCCCCAAGGAGGGAATTTTTATGAAAATGAAGATCGGTTCCATGACGCTGGATGTACTGCCGCCGGTCAAGCGGTACATGAACGCCATCGAGCGGCGGCTGAACACCGACCGTAAGACCCGGACGCGCATCATGATGGAACTGGCCAGCGATTTCCAGAGCCGCCGGGAGAACGGCCAGAGCGACGAAGCCATCATGACGGAACTGGGTTCTCCGGCCGAGGTGGCGGCGGAGTTCAACGCGGCCTTTGGGGCAAAGCCTGCGCCCAGCCGCCGGCGGTGGGCGTTTGTGGCGCTGGCCGCCGTGGTGGTGCTCATCGCCGCGCTGCAGCCGCTGCTGACACAGTTCCTGGCCCGTATCTGGTGGTCCCCGGAAACCGTTGGCGTCATCGGCGGCGCGGACGGCCCCACCGCCATCTACGTGACAGACAACGCTTCGCAGAGTCCGGCCTGGGCGCTGCCCTGGCTGCTGGGCTGCGCCGCGGGGTTCCTGCTGCCCGTCTGGCGCGATCCCCATGCGCGCAGCGGGTACGGCGCTCCCCTGCTGCTGTGCGGGCTGGGGCTGCTGCCGCTGTTTATCGTGACGCTGATGACCTTCTCCCTGAGTTTTTCCGGCATGCTGTCTGCCGCGGAGATCGGGCCCCTGTTCGTTTCCCTGGCGGCAGGGTTTTTCACCAACGGAGAATGGCTGTGCGCCGTCGTGCTGGTGTGGGCGCTGGCGGCCCGCCGCCGCGCCAGCCGGGAAAAGGGCGGCGGAAAAAAAGAATCCTGAAAAAGATGCGGAGCGGGCTTGACAAGCCCGCTCCTTCATGCTAAAATAATACTCGCATTTGGCGGCAGCCACTGTGGAGAGGTGTCCGAGTGGTTTATGGAACTGGTCTTGAAAACCAGCGATCTGCGTGAGCGGACCATGGGTTCGAATCCCATCCTCTCCGCCATTTTGTATAAAAAGTGAATAGTTTCTCACTTTGACTGTGGAGTAATACTCAAGAGGTCGAAGAGGCGCCCCTGCTAAGGGCGTAGGGTGCGAAAGTGCCGCGAGAGTTCAAATCTCTCTTACTCCGCCAACAAAACCCGCGATGATCCGTCGAGATCGTCGCGGGTTTTGTATTTTCCCTTTTCTGTCCGGCTGATACCTAACGGCAGGTCCCGCGCTCCGGCCGAAACGCGGGACCTGCCGTTTTCTGCTTCGTCTGTGTATAAAAATTACAGCGGGCCTTCCTCCCCGGCGGGGAGCAGGATGTCATGGGACACCGGGGTGAGGAACTGTTCCCGGAAGGCGGCCAGGTCCGGGCAGCGCGGCAGCAGATGCATCGTCTTGGTCACCACTGCTTCCAGCGTCATATCATAGGCCTCGATCACGCCGTAAGCCTGCTTGATCTGGTGCCCCACCTGGTAGACGCTCATATCGCTGCCCTCGTAGATGACCTGGGTGGTCATGATGACCACCTTGCCCGCCTCCACCCAGGCCCCCACCTCCCGGGCGAAGTCGGCGGTGGCGTAGTAGGGCACGCCGCCCACGCCGAAGCCTTCCACGATGAGCGCATGGTAGGCCGGGCGCAGCAGCGCGAGCACGTCGGGCCGGACGCCGGGGATCAGCTTGAGCACAAAGACCGCCGGGTCCAGTTCCAGCGCGGGCTGCGGCCGCCCCAGCCCCGCCGGGAGCGGCAGCACCGGGTAAACTTTGCGGTCCCGGATGCGGGCCAGTTCCGGGTAGCCGATGCTGGAAAAAGCATGGTAGCTTTTGGTGCGCAGTTTTTTGGCGCGCGTGCCCAGCATGACCTGGCCGTCGAACACGATGGTCACGCCCCAGGCACAGGCCGAGGAGGCATACAGGAACGCGTCCAGCAAATTGCGGCGGCCGTCGGTCTCCCGTTCGCTGATAGAGTTCTGCGCGCCGGTGAGCACGACGGGCTTGCGGGAACCGGGCAGCATATAACTCAGCGCCGCGGCGGTATAGGCCATGGTATCGGTGCCGTGGGTCACCACAAAGCCGTCATAAGCCTCGTAGGCTTCGCTGACGGCCCGCGCGATCTGCTTCCAGTGGTCCGGGTGTACGTTGGTGCTGTCCAGCTGGAACAGCTGCCGGGTCTCCACCCGGCAGATCTCCCGGATCTCCGGTACGGTGCGCAGCAGTTCCTGCGAGGTCAGCTGCGGGATCTTGCCCTCGTCGGTCTTGAGGGTGGCGATGGTGCCGCCGGTGGCCAGCATCAGAATCTTTTTCATCCAAACGTTTCTCCTTTCGCGCGCGGCACGCCCGCAAAAAATTCCCGTCCGGGGTGCTCCCGAACGGGAAAGGAAGATTCAGTAGGTCGTGATGGTCGCGCCGGAATAGTAGTGCAGCAGGATGTCCTGGTAGCCCCAGCCGTTCTGAGCGTAGCCGATGGCGCCCCACTGGCTCATGCCGCAGCCATGGCCGTAGCCGTACACGTCAAAGATAAAGCAGTCCAGGCCGGAATCGTAGGTAAAGGTGAAGCACTGGCTGCGCAGGCTGCGCCCGTCGACGCTCTGCCCTGCCAGCAGGTTTTCACGGAACCAGCGCCCGCTGACGGTCTCGCTGTTGCCGTCGGGGCCGACCTGGATCTTGGCCACCCAGCCGTACTGGTTGGCCGAGAGGATCTTGAACCAGCTGTTGGGGTCCACGCCGGAAAGGTCGATGCCAAGTTCCGACTTGATGCGGTCCTGCAGGGTCTGGCGGGAGAAACGGGCCGTGCCGCTGGAACTGCCGTTGGTGTGCCAGTTGCTGGCCACCGACTGGTCATAGGGGCTGTCCACCGCCTGCAGCCAGGGGCGGTCGTTGCCCCAGACATCCGCCGCCGAAGCCGTGCCGGTGCTGGCGGAGGCAAAGTACGGCGTAAAGCAGACCTGCCCGTTGTAGGTCAGCAGCACATGGGCCACCTCCCGGGCGGCAGCCAGCGCCGCCTCGCCGGGGGTCGCGCCGTACACGGCCGGGTAGCCGGACTGGCTCAGGATCCAGCAGTGGGTCGCCACGCACTGGGCCTTGTAGGCTTCGGCCGGAGCATTGGACCCCAACTCGTTCTGCGCCACCATGGCCAGGCACTGCACCAAGTCCATCGTCTGCGCCGTGCCGTTCATCGTGACGTTGATGGTCTCCCCTTCCGCCGAGCTCCCACCCTGCTCCGAGGAGGAACTGCTGTCGGAAGCCGGCGCCTCGGTGGGGGCCGGCGTCGTCGTCACCTCGTCCACCGTGACGCTCTGTTCCGGCAGGCTGCCCTCGGCGCCCTGGTTCAAGTCGGATTCCGTCGCACCTGCGCCGCCGGCCACGTCGTTCAGGCCTGCCAGCAGTTTGTCGGCGCTGGCCAGCAGCTCGTCGGTCTGCTGCTGCAGATCTTCCAGCCGGCCGCTCAGGTCGGTACCGCTCTCCTCTTCCCCGGCCTGCGCATTGTTGCGGGCGGCCGTACCGGCGGCGCTTTGCTGGGCGTAGCTGTCCACACTGGCCTGCAGCAAGGTGCGGACCTCCGGCATGGGTTGGTTCTTGCGCTGGTACTGCAGCGCCGTGAGCAGCGGGTCCTCCGCCGCCGTGATGGCCGCGCCGTCCAGCGCAGCACTCTCCTCCTCTTCGATCAGGCGGCCGGTCACGCAGAGCAGCACGCCGTCCTCATCGGACTGGCTGGTGATGGTCAGGAAGCGGGAACGGTCGCCCACATCCACGCCGGTCTGCCACAGGCTGCGGGCCTGGATGCCCGCCACAAAGGAAAGGTAGTCGTAATACTGGGAAAGGTCCGTGCTGCCGTACAGGTCGAACGCGCCGTCCCCTTCCTCGGCCGGGTCCAGATAATAGACCGCCACCACCTTGAAGCGGTAGGCGCCGTTTTGCAGGTACAGCGTAAACCCGCTGTTCTGTTCCATTACATCCTGCCGCGCCAGCCCGGCATAACTGCTGCCGGTGCATTCCAGCACCGTGTTGCCGGGGGTGGCCAGGTCCAGCGCGTTGGCCGTGGCAAAGCGGACCAGCGGCGTCTGCGTCCCGTCGGAAGCGGTCTCCGGCTCGGTGCCGGGTGCATAGACCAGCGTACCGTCCAGGCCGGGCCAGCCGAGGAATCCCAGCGCGCCGGGACGTTTTTCCAGCGCGTTGGCCAGGTAGGCCTCCGCCGTATCGTCGTAAGCGGCCGTACCGTAGTTGCGGGCCGCCGGACGCGCGCCCAGGTCATGGCGGAAAAACCACCACAGCCCCACGGCGCCCGCCAGCAGCACCAGCAGGACCAGCACCAGCACGGTGACAGTCATGCGCCGGCGGCGGCGCTCGGCCTGTTCGATGCGGGCCAGACTGCGGCTGCGCAGATCGGTCTTATCTTCTTCGCGTTCACGCACAGGTTCCCGCTCTTTGCGGTCGGGGGCGCGGCGGCTTTGTTCCTCGACTTCCTCCTGCTCTTCTTCCGAGAACAGCCGGGTAGCCGCCCGGCTGAAATCCTGGGCGGTGGTGGTACGGCCTGCCGCCGCATCCGCTTCGTCGGCCGCCTGGGCGGCAGCGATGGTCTCCGGGTCCAGCTGAGCAGAGAAGTCCGGCACGTCGTCGTCCAGGATGGAATGCGGCGGTGTGCGCGCAGGTTCCCGTTCCGCCGGGGCCGCGCTGCGCTTCACAGGCACGGCACGGCGGCGGCGCGCCTCGGCAGCCGCCTGCGCCCCGGCCGTTTCGATGTTCAGCGGGTCGGTATTGCGCTCCGCGTCTACATCAGTCTCAAACTGGATGGTCCCCACCGGCGCGGCGTGCGCCGCCCGGGGCTGTGCCGCCGGACGGGATGGACGCGGGGCGGGTTCCGCCGTGTCAAAATCCAGCATGGGTTCAAAGTCCGCCGTGCGGTCCGGCTCCCGCGTGGCGGGGGTGCGGTGCCGCAGCGAAAAGCGCACGGTATTGCCCCGCTGCCGCCCGGCCTCAGAAACAAGGAGCATCGGGTGTTCGCGGCCGGGGCGGAAGGTGATGCAGGAATCGGTAAGCTGCAGCCCTTGCAGGCGGCGGCGCAGCAGATCCAGGATCTGGTTGCCGATAGCCGCGTCGCTGAGTTCCGGCGGCAGGGCGCAGGCAGCGGCCCCCGAACGGTCGCAGACCAGCACAAAGGGGCACTGGCCCACGGTGGCAGGCATGTACACGGCGGCGTAGTCCGCCCCCGTGACCTGCAGCGCCGAAGCCGCGCGGCCTGCGGCGGCCTGCACCACATCCCCGGGGAATTTGCGCAGCAGCTGCGGGGGGACCTGGATCTGCCGCTGCGCCCGCGCATTGGCGTAACTCTCGGTCCCAAAATCGAACGCCGCTTCGCTGTGAGCCAACGGCTGCAGCAGCCCGCCCACCAGGCGGCCCGTCGTCTCGTCGGCCGCCACCAGCAGCTTCCTCTTGCGCAGCAGAAGGTCCAGCGCGGCCTGTGCCAGACTGGTCTCGCCGGTAGCAAACACATCATCGCCGAATTTGTTCTTCAGTTTCTGGACCCACTTGTCGCAGTACTGCTCCGCCATGGCGCGGGTGGGCGCGCTGACCTGTACGCAGACGGCAAACTCCCCGTCGCGTTCCAGCAGGCGCAGGCCCGGGCAGCCGTCGTCGCGGACCTGCCGCAGCACGGCCGACACCTCGGCCGCCGTCGGTCCAAAAACGCGCAGGATTTTCAGTTGAGTGTTGACCATGATGTGCCTTTCCTTACCTTGAAATCAGAGGTCGATCTGTTCCGGCGGCGTATCCGGCGTGATGGGCACCGCGTCGGGCACCGGCAGCCCCAGCGCCATGCGGCGCAGCAGGTCCAGTGCGTAGAGCGCCGCCCGGGCGCGGATGACCTGGCGGTCGTCGTAGCCGCCCAGCGCCAGCCGCTGCAGCCAGCCCGTCCGGGTGCGCAGGTCGGCCCCGGCCAGGTAGACCGTGCCCACCGGCTTGCCCGGCAGCGCGCCGCCGGGGCCCGCCAGCCCCGTGATGCCCACCGCCAGTTCCGCGCCGGACACACGGGCCGCGCCGAAAGCCATGGCCGCCGCCACCGGGCCGGAGATCACGTTCCAGCGCCCGATCAGCGCTGGGTCCACCCCCAGCATCTGCTGTTTGGCGGCCTCGGCGTAGGTGACGAAGCCGAAGCCGAACACCTCGCTGGCGCCGGGCACGTTGGTCAGCCGCTCAGCGATCATGCCGCCGGTGCAGCTTTCCGCCGTGGCCGCGTGCAGCCCCCGCTCCCGCAGGATACGTACCACCGTGTATTCCAGCGCGGGCACGTCCACATCGTAGGCCGCATCGCCCAGGATGGCGCGGAATTTCTCCAGATAGTCGTTGCAGGCGCGCTCGGCGGCTTCCGCCGTCGCCTCCCGGGCCGTCACGCGGATCTCGGACTCGCCTGTCTTGCAGTAGATGGCCGCGGTGGGGTTGGCGCTCTCGAACAGGGGCGCCACCTTGCTGGCGATGCTGCTCTCGCCCCCCAGCACCCGCAGCGTGCGGGAATGGATCGTGCAGTTCTGCCGCCGCTGCAAGGCCGGGCGGACCTGCTCGGCCCACATGGCTTTCATCTCCCGCGGGACGCCGGGCATCAGCGCCGCGCAGTGCCCCTGTCCGTCCTCGAACCAGGCCCCCGGCGCCGTGCCGTGGGCGTTGGGGATCTTGTGGCCCCGGACCGGGACCATGGCCTGCTTGCGGTTGTTGGGGGTGGGGGTGCGCCCCGTCCGGGCAAAAAAGGCCGTGATCTTGGCCCATTCTTCTTCGTCAAACTGCAGCGTATCGCCGAAGGCTTCGGCGACCGTTTCTTTCGTCAGGTCGTCCCCGGTGGGGCCCAGCCCGCCGGAAAACAGCAGCAGGCCGCTGCGGCTGCGGGCCTGGGCCACCAGTTCCCGCAGGCGGTCGGGGTTGTCCCCGATGACGTGCTGATGCAGCACGCTGATGCCCAGTTCCGCCAGTTCCCGGCTCAAAAACTGGGCGTTGGTGTTGAGGATGTCCCCCAGCAGCAGTTCCGTCCCGACGCAGATGATCTCAGCCGTCACAGCAGTTCATCCTCCCCCATGCGGATCGCGATCTTTTCCACATTCTCCGCCGCTTCGGCCTCCAGCGCGGCCAGATCCGGCATCGCCGCCTCGGCGGCCAGGATCTCGTCCAGCGTGGGGCTGGTCTTGGGGTGGGGCGGGGTGAAGATGGTGCAGCAGTCCTCGTAGGGTTCTATGGAAGTTTCAAAAGTGCCGATCTTGCGCGACAGCGCGATGATCTCGGTCTTGTCCATCCCGATGCAGGGGCGCAGCACCGGCAGGTCCTGGGCCGCGTCGGTACAGGCCAGTGCCGCCATGGTCTGGCTGGCCACCTGGGCCAGACTTTCGCCGGTGACGAGGGCCTGCAGTTCCAGTTTGCCCGCCACCTGGCGGGCGATGCGCAGCATGCTGCGGCGCATGAGCACCGTGAACAGCACGTCCGGCGCGTGGTCGCGGATATACTCCTGCGGTTTGGTGTAGGGCACGACGAAGAGCGTGCAGTTGCCGGTGTATTCCACCAGTTCCTGCGCCAGCTGCTTCACCTTGAGTTTGGCCCGCAGGCTGGTATAGGGCGGGCTGGCAAAATGGATATGGTGCAGCGCCAGACCGCGGCGCGCCATGCACCAGGCCGCCACCGGGCTGTCGATACCGCCGGAGAGCAGGTTCAGCGCCCGGCCGCTGGTGCCCACGGGCAGACCGCCCGCGGCCTCCACCTTGGGGCCGTGCACATAGGCCGCGTGGTCGCGGATCTCCACCATGATCTCCAGCTGGGGGGCATGCACGTCCACCCGCAAATGATGGTGTTTGTCCAGCAGGTACGCGCCCAGTTCCCGGCAGATCTCCGGGCTTTTCATCGGGTAGGATTTATCGGCGCGCTTGGCCTCCACCTTGAAGGTGCGCAGCCCGCGCAGCGTGGGGCCGAGGTAGGCTTCCGCCGTCTCGCAGATGGCGGCAAAGTCCTTGCCGCACTCCACGGCGCGGCTCATTTTGACGATGCCGAACACGCGGGAAACGCGGCGGAACGCCTCGTCCATGTCCAGGCCCTCTTCCAGCGGCTCGATAAAGACGGTGCTCTGGGCCTGGTAGACTTTGAACCGGCCCAGCGGCTCCAGCCGCCAGCGGATGATCTTGGCCAGACGGGCCTCAAACTTGCCGCGGTTCAGGCCCTTCAGGGTCATTTCGCCCTGATAGGCCAGGATGATCTCTTTCATAACAAAATCGCCTTTCGATCGGAAAACGGGAATTTCAAATATGCTGCAGGCTCAGCAGGCCGTTGCGCAGGCCGTCCAGCAGGGCGTCCACATCCTCGGGCGTATTGTCGGCGCAGAAGCTGACGCGCAGCGCCGTCTGGATGATGCGTTCCGGGCAGCCCATCGCCTGCAGGGTGTGGCTGGGTTCGCCCCTGTCGCATGCGCTACCGCCCGAAACCAGTACGCCCCGGGTGTTCAGGTAGTTGATGAAGGTCTGGCTGTTGACGCAGCCGGTGGAGAAGTTCAGCACTTCCGGCACGGCGTCCGCCGGGGAATTGATGGTGATGTCCGGCAGCGCGGCCAGACCTTCCCGCAGGCGGCGGTTGAGCGCCTGGGCCTGACGGGCGCGGGCGCGCATGCTCTGGAAACCTTTGGCCGCCGCCAGGCCCAGGCCCACGATGTAGGGCGTGTTCTCGGTGCCCGGGCGCAGGCCCCGCTCCTGATGGCCGCCGCAGTACGGCGGGCGCAGCGTCTGGCGCTGGCTGTCCCGCACGAACAGCGCGCCGATGCCCTTGGGGGCGTGGATCTTGTGCCCGGACACCGCCAGTGTGTCCACCCCGGCCCACTGCTGCAGGTCGATGGGCAGCCGCAGCCAGGCCTGCACCGCATCCACATGGAAATGCGTGCGGCTGTTGCGCTGTTTGATGCCTGCCGCCAGCGCGGCGATGTCCTGCACGGCGCCGGTTTCATTGTTGACGGCCATGCAGCAGGCCAGCACGGTGTTTTTGTCCACCGCGGCCAGGAATTTTTCGGTGTCGATACGCCCGTCCGCTTCAGGGCGGATCTCCACGATTTCAAACCCTTCCCGCTGCAGCGCGCGGGCCGCAAGCTGCACGCTGGGGTGTTCAAACCCGGTCACCACGACCTTGCGGCCCCAGGCCCGCCGGGGCATGGCCGCGCCCCAAATGGCCATGTTGTTGCCCTCGGTGCCGCAGCCGGTAAAATAGATCTCGTCTTTACGGCAGTGCAGGGTCCTGGCGATCCGGGCGCGCGCCGTGTCGATCCCGTCCTGTGCCGCAACGGCCGGGTCGTACAAGCTGCTGGGATTGGCCCACAGTTCCACCAGCGCGTCGTGGATGACCTCGGTCACCGCCGGGTCGATGCGCGTGGTTGCTGCGTTGTCCAGATAATGAAGCTGGGGGTCAGAAAGCATACCGATTCCTCACATTTTGAACAAAATTATACAGGATAAATTATACACGCCCGCCGGGGGAAAAACAACAATCCCCGCAAAAAAATTTCCGAATTCTGGCAGAGCGCGGCAAAAAACTGCGGGACGGCCGAAGCCGCCCCGTGGTCTGTGTTGTTGCGTTCGTTCGCCGGGTCATTCGCCGAAGTCCTGCGCCGCCTTTTTCATCATCTGCCGGATGGGCAGGTTGTACGGGCAGCGGGGCTCGCAGGCGCCGCACTGCACGCAGGCGCTTGCTTTGACCGGCAGCGAAGCGTAGCGGCTGCGCCCCCAATCCGCCAGGCCGTATCGGTTGAGGTAGCCCTGGAACAGAAAAACGTTGGGGATCTGGATCCCCACGCTGCAGGGGGCGCAGTAGTTGCAGCGGCGGCAGAACTGGGTGCCCAGCGCCTTGCGCACACGGCTGCAGGCATCCTCTTCTTCCGGCGTGAGGGCGCCGGTGTTTTCGGCTGCCTGCACGTTCTGGGCCAGTTCCTCCGGCGCGGCCATGCCGGGGATCGCCACCGTCACGCCGGGGTTGGACAGTACGTAGCGCAGCGCCAGACGCCCATCCTCAATGGCGCCGCCGGCCAGCGGCTTCATGTCGATGAAGGCCTTGCCCGCTTTGGCGCAGCGCTCGATCAGTTCAGCGCCCTGCTGCTCCACGATATTATACGGGAACATGATGGTCTCAAACTCCGGCACTTCCAGAGCTTTCTCAAACACCGCCGCCAGGTGGGCCGTGATGCCGATATGCCCCACCACCCCGGCGTCCCGGGCTTCCAGCAGAGCCTCCAGCGCGCCGCCGGGGGCCAGGATCTGCTCCAGGTCCTGAAGGCTGGGGTTGTGCAGCTGGTACAGTTCGATATGATCGGTGCGCAGGTTCTCAAGGCTCAGCGCCAGCTGCTGCTGCATCTCGGCTTTTGTCAGGGCGCGGCATTTGGTGGCCAGCACGAATTGGTCCCGCAGGCCCAGTTCCTCCAGGGACTGGCCGATCCACGCCTCGCTGACCGTGTAGCCGCGGGCGGTGTCGATGTAGTTGATTCCCGCCTCATGGGCCGCTTTGAGCAGGGCTTTGGTGCCCGGCTGGTCGATGCGCTGGATCGGGATGCCGCCGAAACCCAGACGGGAGATTTTCAGGCCGGTCCGGCCCAGTTCCACATACTGCATAAGATTCGCCTCAATTTTTCAATATTTTGCTCTGCTTCCATTATAGCAGATTTCGCGCGGATTTCCAGCCCCCGCCAGCTTTTGATTGACAAACCGCGCGCCTTGCGATACCATAATCATTATTATAAGAAGAAAATTTCCGTGAGTTGCTGTTTTGGGAGGAACACCACCATGAAATTCGGTTTTATCGGCTGTGGCAACATGGGCGGCGCGGTAGCCCGCGCCGTCTGCAAGGGCGCCGGCGCCCGCGAAGTGCTGCTGGCCAACCGCACACCCGCCAAGGCCCAGGCGCTGGCCGCCGAGCTGGGCTGCGCCTGCGGCACCAACGAACAGGTGGCTGCCAGCTGTGATTTTCTTTTTCTGGGCGTCAAGCCCCAGATGATGGAGGACATGCTGGACGAGCTGGCCCCCGTGCTGGAATCCCGCGCCGAAAGCCGCCCCTTTGTGCTGGTCACGATGGCCGCCGGGCTCACCATGCACCAGATCCGCCAGATGGCGGGCAGCGGCTACCCGGTGATCCGTATGATGCCCAACACCCCCGTGTCCCTGGGGGCGGGCATGATCCAGTACTGCTACGACGATGTGGAACTGGAACAGCTGGACCAGTGGCTGCAGGCCATGGCCCCCGCCGGGGAACTGGACGAAGTGCCGGAGTCCATGATCGACGCCGCCAGCGCGGTGTCCGGCTGCGGGCCCGCCTGGGTGTACCAGTTCATTGAAGCGCTGGCCGACGGCGGTGTGGCCGCCGGGCTGCCCCGGGGCAAAGCCCAGCGGTATGCGGCCCAGATGGTGCTGGGCAGCGCCCGCATGGTCCTGGAAAGCGGGCAGCACCCCGGCGCGCTGAAAGACGCCGTGTGCAGCCCGGGCGGTTCCACCATCCAGGGCGTGCGCGTGCTGGAGGAACGCGCTTTCCGCGGCGCCGTGACCGACGCGGTGCTGGCGGCTTACGAAAAAACAAAGGAATTGGGGAAATAATGCATGCGAATCGTCGTTAAGGTCGGCACCAGCACGCTGGCGCACCCGGGCGGACGGCTGAATATCCGCCACACCGAAGCTCTCGTCAAGGTTTGGAGCGACATCAAAAACGCCGGGCACGAGCTGATCGTCGTTTCCTCCGCCGCTACCGGTCTGGGTGCAGGCAAACTGCAGATCGACCGCCCGCAGGACATCCCTACCAAGCAGGCGGCCGCTGCCGTGGGCCAGTGTGAACTGATGTATACCTACGACCGCCTGTTCAGCCAGTACAACCACACGGTGGCCCAGATGCTGCTGACCTGGGAGGACTTTGACCACGAGGTCCGCCTGTACAACCTGCGCAACACGCTGAAACGGCTGTTGCAGCTGGGGGCGATCCCCATTATCAACGAGAATGACACCGTCGCCTGCGAAGAGTATTCCCTGGGCGACAACGACACCCTGGCGGCGCTGGTCGCCCAGTGCTGCGGCGCGGATCTGGTGGTGCTGCTGTCCGACATCGACGGGCTGTACACGGCCGACCCCCACAGCGACCCCCACGCCCGTTTGATCCCGGTGGTGGAAGAGATCACCCCCGAGATCGAGATGCTGGCGGGCGGCGCCGGTTCCGCCCTGGGTACCGGCGGCATGCTGACGAAAGTGGTGGCCGCCAAACGCGCCACCAGCGCCGGGGTGGACCTGATCATTGCCAACGGGGCCCACGCCGAAGTCCTTTACGATATTCTGGAGGGCAAACCCGTTGGCACCCGCTTTATCGGACAGAAGGAGGTTTGACCGTGACTACGCAGGAGATCCTGCAGGCCGCGCAGGCGGCCCGCCTGCCGTTGGCCCTTGCCGACACCGACGCCAAGAACGCCGCGCTGAAAGCGATGGCGGTGGCCCTGATCGCCGCGCAGGACGAGATCCTGGCGGCCAACCAGCGCGACCTGGAAGCTGCCCGCGGCCAGGTGAGCGACGTGATGCTGGACCGTCTGGCGCTGACGCCGGGCCGCCTGACCGACATGGCCAAGGGCATGCGCGAGGTCGCCGCCCTGCCCGACCCGGTAGGGACCGTGCTGCGCAAGATCGTGCGTCCCAACGGCCTGCTGATCGAAAAGACCGCCGTGCCCATGGGCGTGATCGCCATTATCTACGAGAGCCGCCCCAACGTGACCAGCGACGCGGCGGCCCTGGCCCTGAAGGCGGGCAGCGCCTGTGTGCTGCGCTGCGGCAAAGAAGCCTGGGCCACCTGCCACGCCATCGTGCAGGCGCTGCGGGCCGGGCTGCGCAAGATGCGCCTGCCGGAGTGCGCCATCAGCCTGGTGGAAGACACCAGCCATGCCAGCGCGCGGGAACTGATGACCGCCGACGGCCTGGTGGATCTGCTGATCCCCCGGGGCGGGGCGGGGCTGATCCGGGCCTGCGTGGAACAGGCCACCGTGCCCTGCATCCAGACCGGGACGGGGATCTGCCACGTGTATGTGGACGCCGCCGCCGACCTGGAGATGGCCCTGAACATCGTGGAGAATGCCAAAACCAGCCGCCCCAGCGTCTGCAACGCCGAGGAGGCCCTGCTGGTCCACCGGGACGTGGCCGCCGCCTTCCTGCCGATGCTCAAGCAGCGGCTGGTGGACGGCCGTGCGGCCGCCGGCATGACCCCGGTGGAACTGCACCTGGACCCTGCCGCAGCCGCCATCATTCCCGGAGTTCCCGCCGCCCCCGGCGACTTTGACACCGAATATCTCGACTACAAACTCAGCGTGGCCGTCGTTCCCTCGCTGGAGGATGCCGTCGCCCACATCGCGGCCCATTCCACCCACCACAGCGAAGCCATCGTCACCGGGGACAAAGCCGCCGCCCAACGGTTCGTCACCTGCGTGGACAGCGCGGCGGTCTATGTAAACGCCAGCACCCGCTTTACCGACGGCGGCGAGTTCGGCCTTGGCTGCGAAATGGGCATCAGCACCCAGAAACTGCACGCCCGCGGCCCCATGGGGCTGGCGGAACTGTGCACCTACAAGTATATCATCCACGGCAGCGGCCAGGTGCGCGGCGGTGCTTCGGCCGCCATGGCCACGCCCTGCCGGTGACCTGCCGCTCCCCGCACTTATCTAAAAAGCACGCCGCCCCGCGGGGCGGCGTGCTTTTTTCATTGTAGCTTTTGTGTGCGGGCTTGCGCCGGGCCGTACCCGGCAGGGCTTCCCCGGCCCCGTCGCCGTCCCCACAGCAGTCCTGTTCCCCTGCTGTCCCCCCCC